>OIXG01000354.1_pt1 | contig 58468 bp, 48 predicted proteins | sample 1587731 | NCBI WGS metagenome assembly OIXG01 (sample SAMEA3888908, study PRJEB22519) | human gut metagenome | biome: human gut; feature: human-associated habitat; material: faeces | place: Denmark | collected 2010 | reverse complement strand
TACAAGGCGAAATTTCCTTCCACGCCGACCGAAAAACCGTTCTGCCACGGCTCGCCTGCCGCTGCCTGCAATGCCAGCAAGCCCATCGCGGCAATCAATATGATTCGTCTCATTTCAGCTTATGTTTGTTTGAAATGCAAAATTAGAAATTGTAGCCGATGCCAACACTCACGACGTTGCTTTCGCGATCATCATACCATCGAGATTCCTTGTCGAATTTAAGTAAGCCCAAATCGAAGGACGCGCCGACCGTCAGCCGCCACACGTTCACTCCCAGCCCAAACCGCCAACGCAGTGACGATTTGTTGAACAAATCAAAACGATGATGTCCAGACACGGTCTGATGTTGATTGATTGCAATACCGTAATAAGGACCTGTGAAAACATCTATGCTGCATATATTTCCCGCAGGGACTCTGTATCCTCCAAAAGCCGCGAGACCAATGCCAACTTCCGTGGCATGGTCCGTGTCGGGATCTATGGTTATCCCATCCAGCATGTCGATTTCATGATGCTCGTAATAAACAGACAATCTGGGTTGCACAAAAAAACCTTTCCACAAAAATGCCGTGTAGCTGCCACTAATGGTCGCGCCTTTGAAGTCGTTGTAATCATTGCGACCAAATTTCTGATTGTCGAACAAGGCAAAATTACCTTCCACGCCGACCGAAAAGCCGTTCTGCCACGGCTCGCGTGCCGCCGCCTGCAATGCCAGCAAACCCATCGCGGCAATCAATATGATTCGTCTCATTTCAGCTTAAGTTTGTTTGAAATGCAAAATTAGAAATTGTAGCCGATGCCTACGCTCACGACGTTGCTTTCGCGATCGTCGCTATGACTACTGCTAAAACCTCCTATTTTGAGCAATCCCAAATCGAAAGACGCGCCGATCGTCAGCCGCCGCACATTCAGCCCCAGCCCGAATCGCCAACGCAGCGACGATTTGTTGTACAAATTGAATTCATGGTCATCTCCATTCGTCTCATGCTGGTTGACGGCAATGGTGTAATAAGGACCTGTCAGCAAGTCGAAGCTCGTTTTGGCTCCAAGCGGAACGCGATAGCCTCCCAAAAGCGCAATTCCAAACCCCATTTCTGCAACATGGTCTCTGTCGGCATAAGACCCGCCAAGTAGCTTCTCAATCGCATGGCGTTCGTAATACATGGACAATTCGGGACGCACAAACAAGCCTTTCCAATGGAAGGCAGTGTAACTTCCGCTGACGGTTGTTCCCCAAAAATCATTAAATGCCACATCTGTACTCATATTATCGTAATTCGTCAACGAGAAGTTGCCTTCCACGCCGACCGAGAAGCCGTTCTGCCACGGCTCGCGTGCCGCCGCCTGCAATGCCAGCAAGACTATCGCGGCAATCAATATGATTCGTTTCATAACATAAAAATTTTAGGGTATTAGTTAAGTTTGTTTACGCGTCTAATATATTAACAAAAAAAATAACCAACAAATATTTCTTCGTTAAAATTAATTAACCAAACGTTGAAAATCCGCCAAGCGGTTTCGCGAACAGAGGGAGACATTGCTACGTTTGGTAGTTGAGAAAAAAGCTGTAAAGTTGGGCAAACTCGTTGTGAATACTATGAGTTCAAGGTTGGAACGTAGCAATGTACTCCTCTGCCGTACGAAGCGCGGATAGGGGAGGTGTTTTCGCAGAAAACGGAGGGGTTCGGAAACGGACAAAGTTGCATACTTTTTTTGCGGAAAATAATCCTTGCGGCTTATGCAGGCATTCCTGCCCGCACGCAAGAGCGCGGACTTTATATGTTTGCCGGCGCGGATGGTTGGTTGGGGAAGAGGCGGGCGTAGATGCGGCGCGTGGCTCCGAGATGCTCTTTGATGTAGCGACCGGCTATTTCGCCATGCTCTTTCAGGTATGCGCCGTCGTTGAGCAGCCGTTCCATTATTTGGGCGAATTCTTTCCCGTCGGCAATGGCAAAAGCGCCTTCGATTGCAATCAAGTCGCGGGCTTCTTTGAATTTGCCGTAGTTTGGTCCGAAAACGACGGGTATGCCGTAGACGGCAGCTTCGTTGATATTGTGGATGCCGGCGCCAAATCCCCCGCCGACGTAGGCGGTGGTGGCGAAACGATAGCTTTTTGAGAGGATGCCGTAGCAGTCGATGATCAAGCAATCGGCTTCGGCGGCTTTTTCTTTTGTGGTTTCGGTGTATAGGACGTATGGGCGCGTCAGCTTGGCGCAAATGCCTTCGATGCGCTCACGGCTCAATTCGTGTGGCGCAAGCACCATTTTCATGCCCGGATGGCTGTTGAAGAAGGGGATGAGAAATTCTTCGTCAGGCTCCCACGAGCTGCCGGCAAAGAGGGTGAACGAGCCACGCGAGAATATTTCAACGATTGGCAAATCTACCTTGTTTTCCAATATGTCGGTCACTCTGTCAAAACGGGTGTCGCCGGCTATTTCCACGTTTGTCACGCCGACGGAGCGCAGCAGCGTGGCGGATTGCTCGTCTTGCACGAACAGGGTGTCGTAGCAATGCAGCATTTTCCGGAACAAGCCTCCGTAAGGGCGGAAAAACATTTGCGTGGGGCGGAAAATCGCCGAAATGATATAGGTCGGAATTGCTCTGCGATGCAATTCGTGGAGGTAGTTGCCCCAAAATTCGTATTTCACGAAGATAGCTTTCTCAATATCGACGGCATCGAGGAAGCGACGCACTTTCTTAGGCTTGTCGAAAGGAAGATAGCAGATGATGTCGGCGAGCGTGTAGTTTTTGCAAACTTCGTAGCCCGACGGCGAAAAGAACGTGAGGAGGATTCGTGTCGACGGATTGTTGCGTTTCATCATCTCAATGAGCGGTCGTCCTTGTTCGAACTCGCCGAGCGACGACACGTGAATCCATACATATTTCTCAGCCTTTTCCACTTGCCGGTCGAGGATGCCGAATGTTTGCGCTTGCCCTTCGCGCATAAGCCGCGCTTTTTTGTTGCGAACGGATGCGATTCTCACGCCGAGCGAGTAGAGCGATATGCCGAGGTTGTAGATAATGTTCATGTTTGTCGTGTTTTTTCAATAATAACGTTTCAGCTTCGTGCCACGGTTTTTGCCGTCGCGCCATAGAATATCGTCGACATACACGCGCAGCGACACTTTTTGCCAAAAGGTGAAAGCTTCGGGCGTGTAGTGGAAATCCAAAGAAGCGTAGAGGTTGACGAATTGGTTGCGAAAGATGTAGGCGCGCACGGTTGTGCGGCTGTAAAGTTTAGCTTGGTACGAGGGGTCGCCCAAATTGAGCAGCGAACCATATTTCGGGTAAAGCGGCATCAAGTTGCGTCCTGCATACAAATGTTCGTCGATGCCGAGAAACCGCCATTCGGCAGTAGCTTCGATCGCTGCGCCGCATGGCGTGTGCCACTGTCCGATGCTCCTGTCGCGCTGCATGGAAACGAGCGCTCCGGCAGCCAGCGAAAGGCTGTCCATTCGTGGCAGGTAACGGCCGAGGTCGACTCCGGCAAAGGGGTTTGCCATCAAGTCGTCGTTGACGCTTTGCCCCTTGTCGGGGTGTTTCGTTTTTGCCAAGTGGTTCATTTGCAATCGGCAGCCGACAAACAGCGGGCCGACAGCATTCCAACGCCCCGAAGCATAGATGCTGAATGCTTCGCGTTGCGTTTCCGTTTGGATGCTTCGCCAATCGAGCGCCAATTCAGCGTGGCCGCGTCGGTGGACGTATTGCACCAAAGCCCCGCGGATGTTCGGTTCGAGGTAGCGCAGGGAGTCGCTCATGAAAGCGGTGGGGATGGTTTCGATGAGCTGCGTGCGCGGAAACATTCCTATGCTCAATTTCAAAGAAGGCGATGTGTAGCGATAGTAGACCGTGGGCGAGAGCTTGTAGTCTTTCCAGCCGTTGCCAATCGGTTGATACCACGACGCACCGGCCATGATGTTGTGTTTTCCGCCTAAAAACGACATTCCCACTTCGGGCGACAGCCGCGTGAAAGCCAATGTTTGGTCGGGAGAATAATAGTCGTCGCCTTCGCGATTCTCCACGACGGCGCCTGCGTCGACGCTCCAACGCAATTTTTGTTGCGCAGGCAGCATAAACGCAACAGACGAGAGGAGAAAGGCGGCAAGGACGGCCGACGCTCTCAGCAAGTCATGCTTCGATCGGGCGAATATCATTGATGCCTTTGCGTATTCGTTTGATGGTTTCGTCTTTGCCGAGCAATTCGGTGATGTCGAACATGTGCGGGCCTTTGCATTCGCCGACTACCGTGAGCCGGAATGCATTCATGACATTGCCCGTGTGGTAGCCTTTGGCTGCAATCCAGTCGAGCACGGTCGATTCTGCCGCAGCCGATGAGAAATCGGTCAAAGCGTCGAGCACGCCGATTAATTCTTCCATGATTTGCGGCATGCCTTCTTTCCATCGTTTGCGCACGTCCTTTTCGGCATAAGCGGTTGGCGCTTCATAGAAGAAGCGGGATTGCTCCCAGAGATCGCGCACGAAGTTGATGCGTCCTTTTACGAGGGCAACAACGCGGGCCGTGTAGGCAAGATCGGCTTCCGGATGGCCGTTTTCGGCAAGGATGGGCAGGAACATTTCGGCCAATCGTTCGTCGCTGATTTCTTGAAGATATTTGTGGTTGAACCATTTTCCTTTCTCAAAGTCGAATTTTGCTCCGCTTTTTGAGCAATGCTCGAAAGAAAAAAGGCTGATTAATTCGTCCATCGACAATATTTCGCGGTCGTCGCCCGGATTCCAGCCGAGCAGCGCAAGGAAATTGACCACGGCTTCCGGCAAATAGCCCGATTCGCGATAGCCGGATGCAATTTCTCCGGTTTTCGGGTCGTGCCATTCGAGCGGGAACACGGGAAATCCGAGGCGGTCGCCGTCGCGTTTGCTTAATTTGCCTTTCCCGTCGGGTTTCAATAGCAGGGGAAGATGCACGAACGCCGGCATTGTGTCTGTCCAGCCGAATGCTTCGTAGAGCAACACATGGAGAGGCGCCGACGGGAGCCATTCTTCTCCGCGAATCACGTGGGAAATCTCCATCAAATGGTCGTCGACGATATTGGCAAGATGATACGTTGGCAAGTCGTCGGCAGACTTGTACAGCACTTTGTCGTCGAGGATGGAAGAATTGATTGTCACTTCTCCGCGAACAAGGTCGTTGACAACGACGTTGCGCCCCGGCTCTATAAGAAAGCGGACTACGTATTTTTCTCCGTTGTCGACAAGGCGGCGCGTTTCATCGGCGGGCATTGTCAGAGAGTTGCGCATCGACATGCGTGTCGATGCGTCGTATTGGAAATTGGGAATTTCGGCGCGTTTGGCTTCCAATTCTTCCGGCGTGTCGAATGCGATATAGGCTTTTCCGGCATCGAGCAATTGCTTGACGTATTTGCGGTAGATGTCGCGGCGTTCCGATTGCCGGTACGGGCCGTAGTTTCCGCCCTCGCGCACGCCTTCGTCGAAGCGGATGCCCAACCAAGCGAATGCTTCATTGATGTATTCTTCTGCTCCGGGGACAAAGCGGTTTGAATCGGTGTCTTCGATGCGCAGGATGATTTTGCCGCCGTGGCGACGTGCAAAAAGGTAGTTGAACAAAGCGGTGCGAACGCCTCCGATATGAAGCGGGCCGGTAGGCGACGGTGCAAAACGAACTCTGACTTTTCTTTCCATTATCCCAAATATTAGCAAAATATTGTGCAAAGATAATGCAAGCCGAGAGAAGAACAATCAAGCTTGCTTGGAATTGTTCTTCCGAGGCGCAGCTTATCTTATTCAAAGATACTGCAAATCGAGAGAAGAACAATCAAGCTTGCTTGGAATTGTTCTTCCGAGGCGCAGCTTATCTTATCCAAAGATTCTGTGTTTGCCGCAAAAGAGAAAGGGTATGGGTTCGAATGCCAAAGAAGCGGCAGTTCAAGTTGTGATTGATTTCGTTTGGAACGATGCGTGCGGAATCGTTTGGCGAGGCAAACAAAACAGGCGAACTGAAACGGTTCGCCTGTTGGGAGTGGTTTTGCCGTGAACGCTAATTGTCGGTTTGGATTACCAAGAAATTGGATTTTTCCCAAAATAATTTGGAATTGAGGATTTGCACGACTGCCGTCCCGTTTTCTTCTTTAATGGAATAGGAGCCTTCGGGATGTTTGGTCATCAGTTTGGCTTCTTTTGCATAGGTTTTTATCGTGTGCAACGTGCGTTTGTCGGCTTTGGTGAAATAATTGCGATCGTAGTCGCCTTCCATTATTTTCGTCTTGCCGAGGAATTTCTTTTCGAGTATTTTATGTTCTTTCAGTTCTTTGTTTGAACCGCACACATAGTAGCATGTGTTCATTTCGTCGGCGATAGCTTCCGCCCTGCGTGTTTCTGCTTCTCGTTGCGCGGTCACTTCTGTCACTTGGTGCGACAAACTGTCGACGTTTTCCGTCAGGCCGGCGATTCTCACGTTTGCTTCGTCGAGCTGTGTCTGCAATTCTTGGATTTTCAAGGTTTGCTCGTCAATCAGTTGTTTTTGCGCGTCGATTGTTTTTTTGAGTTTTGCCGTGTATCCGTTTGATTCTTTCAGTTTCGCTTCCAATTCGTTTAGCGCTTTCCGGCGGCTTTCCAATTCTTGGCGGAGCGCAGCGATGTTGTTCATGATTTCTTGCCGTTGGTCGGGCGTTTCGCTATAATCTTTGCTTGCCAAGATGTTTTCCATTCGGTTCACTTCGATGATGTTTTCGCTGATGTCGCCGATGAGGCTCATCAAGCTGTCGCGTTGGCCTTCGATGGACGATACGTCCGGAGCCGGATCTTCGGCGAGTTTTTCTGTTTCCGAGCCGGTCTTGCCATTGCTGCACGAAACGAGTATCGCGCTTGCGAGGAATGCAAAAAATAAGTTTCTTTTCATTGTCGGAGTTCTTTGTTTGTTTTAAAATGGGCGTATTTGTCTTTTTTGCCGGCATTCGTTTCCGGATTGCCGGCTACGATAATAACAATTTCGCCACGAGGTTCGTTCAATGAAAAATGTTCTGAAAGTTCGCTTAGTGTCCCGCGGCGTGTCTCTTCGTGGAGTTTCGATATTTCGCGGCTGACGCTTGCTTCTCTGTCTCCGCCGAACGTTTCGACAAACTGTTTCAAAGTTTTTGCCAATCTCAAAGGCGATTCGTAGAAAACGATTGTGCGTGTTTCCTTTTGCAATTCCGCCAATCGCGTGTTTCTTCCTTTTTTTTGAGGGAGGAATCCTTCAAAGCAGAATTTGTCGCAGGGCAGGCCGGAATCGACAAGAGCCGGCACGAACGCCGTTGCGCCGGGCAAGCATTCCACCGGAATGTTTTCATGCCGGCATGCTCTCGCGAGCATGAATCCCGGGTCGGAGATGCCCGGTGTTCCTGCATCGGAAATCAGTGCGATCCGTTCGCCTGCTTTCAATCGGCCGACGATGTTTTCTGTCGTTTCGTGTTCGTTGAATTTATGGTGGCTTTGCATTTTTGTCGCGATGCCGAAATGTTTCAGCAAAAAGCCGCTGTTGCGGGTGTCTTCCGCAAGGATTGTGTCGACGTCTTTCAACACATTGACGGCGCGTATGGTCATGTCGTCCAAATTTCCTATGGGGGTTGGAACGATAAAGAGTTTTCCTTCGGCGCCGGACGGTTTCTTTTCGGCCATGGCTTAAAGAAAATGATTTTTGATGATTGTCATGAACGCTTTCACTTCTTCCGAGTCTTTGTCCCATCCGAGGTCGTCGTAAAAGTATTCTTCTGCTTCCGTGAAAGACTTCATGGCTTCCACAAGGTGTATGGCATCGGTCATGTCGGCCGCGTTGTTGGCAAACAGTTCGCGGCGGAAGCGGAATGTGTCGTTGAGCGAAAATGCGGAACGGAGATCTTTCGAGAGGTTACGGCTGAGAATTTCGTCTAATCGCACCGTGTCGTTTTCGTCGTTTGCTTCGATTGGCGATTCTTCATCCTCCCATGCCGCGTCGAAAGGCGCGTCGTCTTCTTTTTCGGGATAGCTTGAAGTTGTCGCGTCTTCCGGCAACTCGGCCGGTTGCGTTTCGGTTTCGATGAGGTTGGATGCTTCTTCGTCGCGTTCGTCCTCCACCGCCATGCCGTCGTCGGCGGGCGTTTCCGAAGTCGTGGTTTCTTGGACTTCGGTTTCGGGCGTTTTCCCATCCGCGAAGAGCGGCATTCCCTCCAATTCGGATTCCGATTCGAAGATTTGTTCGTCGGCGCATGGGTGTGTCGGCTCAAATGGAGCAATGTCTTCGCCGTCGAAAGCTCTCGGGTCGACTTCCGTGACGGTATGCATCAAGTCTAATCCCGTCACGCCGATCGGTTCGGATGCATATTCGTTTCCGTTGCGCAGTTTCCTTTGCAGCAAGGCGTGCAGGTTGTCGATCTTTTCTTTGATTGTTTCGTATATGAGGTCGGATGTTTCTTCTCCTCGGTTTTCGGCAAGGAGCAACAGCCCTTCCAATTCGTAGGCTTCTGCCAGCATTTGTTGGATCTTCGGTTTCATGACGCGTTTGTTTTATGAGTTTTGTTCTGAATGTTGAGACGAAAATAATCCAATGAAGAGTTGCTCGATTTCTTGTGTCAAATCGTCGTAGTTGCAACGGTAGCCGTTGACCATGAGCACCACGGCATATTTCGGCTCGACAGCCGGATAGTAGCCGGCATAGCATTTTACGCCGTTCATGCTTCCGGATTTCAATGCGATGTTTCCGGCAAGTGGGCTGTCGGCAAGCAACGATTTCACAGTGCCTTCTTTTCCTGCTTTGGGAAGAAGGGAAGGGAAGATGTCGTTGATGTTCCAGTCGCGGGCGGCAGTTCGCAATACGGTGGCAAGAAATTGGGGAGTGATGTGGTTTGCACGGCCGAGTCCCGAACCGTCGTAGATGTCCATGCCGTCGGGATTGATGTCCCATTGGCGAAGTATGGTTTGCACGGCGTTGGAGCCGTTGTCTGTCGAAGTGCCGCCTCCCAAACGCTGCCCGAGCATGCGGAAAACGGCTTCGGCATACATGTTGTCGCTTCGGCATAAAAGGGAATGTATGATTTCCGGCAATGCCGGCGATTCGTAGCTTAGCATTCGAAATGTTTCGCTATTGTCGTCGAGGTGCATGCTGCTGCCTGCCACAAGAATGCCTTCTGCTTCCAGCGTCTGTTTCAAGTCGAAACACAGTCCTTCTGCCGGATGGGGCATTGTCGTAACCAATTCGATCGGATCGTTCATGCGGCGTATCGTGCCGCTTAGAGTCAGCGTGGAACTGTTTCTTTTACGTGAGACGATCGGCGAGTAGCGGCCTTTTCGTTGCGTCCCGCGGCGCATTTGGTTGTCTATTTTGAGCGATGCAAGATGGGGTATGGTGTCGGCCACTGTCACTTTCGAGCCGGATGAATCGATGATGAGCGAAAAAAGGTTGTCGTTGTAGTTGATGGAGTAGATGCCTGCTCCATAATATTCCGTAATGTCGCTGTTCATCCAATTGGACGGGATTGCTTGGTCGATGCGGATGGATTCCTTTGTGCGGATAGTGCCTTCGATGGCTCGAATGCCCCACGATTTCACGGTTTCCACGGCCGCATCTATGAACGTTTCGCGCTCGTTGAAGTATTGCGAACCCAACGTCGGGTCGGTGCCGCCTTCGATGATCAGGTCTCCACGGAGCGTGCCGTCGTTGTCAATGTCGCCGGAATATTCGAGGAAAGTGCGGAATTTGAAGTTTGGAGAAAGGTATTTTAATCCGGCTGCCGACGTGACAATTTTCATGATTGAGGCCGGTATCAGCTTTGTTTGCGGCTTGTAGGAAGCCAGCGTTTCTCCTGTGCGCAAATCCATGATGCAAATGCCAATGTTTGCTTTGGCCATGGCAGATGATTTCGTGAATTTGGCGATGGCAGAATCCATTTGTGCGGTATTTGCCATGCAGGAGTCGGCAGTTTCGACAGACGACAAAGAAGTTGTGATTGCCGATACGGGCTGGCGGTCGGCAAAGCCGGTCAGCAACAGAATGGCAATCAATAATATATGGTTGATTTTCTTCATTTTGGCATTCGTTGGGTAGCGTGTGTGAATCGTTCGTAAGCGAACGATACAAAAGTACGCTTTTTCTCGTGTTTTGCCGCGTGTTGAGGCTTAATAAACGCAATAAGCATGTTAATGCTTCTAAAAAGGACAACGGAAGTGCTTCAATTCTTCGCGCAGCTTGCGGGCTTGCCCTTCGGTGAAGGAATCGAGGAGCGCGTAGAATGCGGGGCTGTGGTTCATTTCTTTCGTATGGGCAAGTTCGTGGAGTATCACGTAGTCGGCCAAATGCGCCGGCAAAAGCATCAGATAGCAGGACAGGCTGATTGTTTTTGCCGAGGAACAACTTCCCCATCTCGATTTTGCTCCGGTGATGCGCACTTTCCGGTACGAAAGATTGAATCGGCGTGCCCATTCTTCGAGCAGGGGCGGCAAGAATATTTCCGCGCGGCGTTTTAAGGCGCGGATAATGGCGCAACGCAATAGTTTTTGGGTATCCGCCCGTGTGTAGTCGGCATTGGGCGGGCAAAACACGGTGGCTTGTCCTTCGGCGGTCGTTCGCACGGTGAAATGCGGCAATTTCCCTTGCTCGACAGACAGTTTGAAGCATTCGGCGTTGATTTGAAAGCCGGGAGCGAGCGGCGGCAGTTGCAATTTGCGGTATGCATCAAGCAGACGATCCTTGTATGGGGCGATTGCCGCCAACACGTCGGCTGTCTTTGAGAACGGTGGGACTGTCACATGCAATCCGTCGGGTTTCGCTCGCATGGTCATGTTGCGGGCGCGGCGGTTTGTGCGTATTTCGATTTTTCCGAAATCGGGATCTTGCAATATTCGTTTTGTTCCCATAGGGACAAAGATAATGCAAGCCGAGAGAAGAGGAAAAAGAATTCATTCATTTTTCCTCTTCCGAGGCACAGCTTATTTTATCGAAAGATATCGCAAATCGAGCGAAGAACAATCAAGCTTGCTTGGAATTGTTCTTCCGAGGCGCAAGTCAGCGTATTGCATTCTTCTTTCGGTTGATGAGTTGGGATATGGCGGGAATTGAAAAATCGGGGGGCGTATTTATTGCCGAGACGGAAAAAACGGTGTAATTTCGCGGCAATTATGGAAGATTCATTGAAAATTAACAAAGTGATGATACGTAATCTTCAAATGGAAGATTACGAACAATTGTCCCAATCGTTTAAGCGTGTCTATTCCGACGGCAGCGATGTGTTTTGGACGCGCGCTCAAATTAAAAAGTTGATCGACATATTTCCCGAAGGACAAATCGTGACGGTGGTCGACGATAAAATCGTGGGTTGCGCTTTGTCGCTGATTGTCGATTACAACTTGGTGAAAAACGATCACACTTATGCGCAAGTGACCGGCAATGAAACGTTCAGCACCCACAATCCGAAAGGCAACATTTTGTATGGCATCGAAGTGTTTGTCCATCCGGAATATCGCGGTTTGCGGCTTGCGCGGCGCATGTACGAATATCGCAAGGATTTGTGCGAAACGCTTAATTTGAAAGCAATCATGTTCGGCGGCCGCATCCCGAATTATCATAAATATGCAGACAAGATGCGTCCTCGCGAATATATCAACAAGGTGCGGCAGAAAGAGATTTTCGATCCTGTGCTGACTTTCCAATTGTCGAACGATTTTCACGTGAGGAAGGTGATGCGCAATTATTTGCCGAACGATGAGGAGTCGAAACATTTTGCTTGCTTGCTGCAATGGGACAATATTTATTATCAAGCGCCTTCGCAGGATTTCGTCAATAAGAAAACGACGGTGCGCGTCGGGCTCGTGCAGTGGCAAATGCGGTCGTATCGCACGATCGACGATTTGTTTGAGCAAGTGGAATTTTTTGTCGATGCCGTGTCCAATTATCAAAGCGATTTCATCCTGTTTCCCGAATATTTCAACGCTCCGTTGATGGCGCGGTTCAACGACGAAAGCGAGTCGGAAGCCATTCGCGGCTTGGCACAATACACGGAAGAAATACGCGAGCGATTTATCAAGTTGGCAATCAGCTACAACATCAATATCATAACCGGCTCGATGCCGACGGTCAAGAGCGACGGCGGCCTTTACAATGTGGGGTTCTTGTGCCGGCGCGACGGGTCGTATGAGATGTATGAGAAAATCCACGTCACGCCCGACGAGATAAAGAGCTGGGGATTGTGTGGAGGCAACATGATCAAGACGTTCGATACGGATTGCGCGAAAATCGGCGTGCTTATTTGCTACGATGTGGAATTTCCGGAGTTGTCGCGCCTGATGGCCGACGAGGGAATGCAGATTCTGTTTGTCCCGTTCTTGACCGACACGCAAAATGCCTACTCTCGCGTGCGCGTATGCGCTCATGCGCGTGCCATAGAGAATGAATGCTTCGTCGTCATCGCCGGCAGCGTCGGCAATTTGCCACGTGTGCACAATATGGATATCCAATATGCTCAGTCGGGCGTGTTTACGCCTTGCGACTTCGCTTTCCCGACCGATGGCACTCGGGCCGAGGCAACGCCAAACACGGAGATGATTCTCGTGTCCGATGTCGATCTCGATTTGTTGAGCCATTTGCATGCCTATGGGAGTGTGAAGAATTTGAAAGATCGCCGCAACGACCTTTACGAAGTGCGGTTGAAAAAGAAAGCGGACGATTGATATTTTATTTCAGAGGCGAATAGAGGCTAATCCGCAAGCGGGCGACTGCTTGCGGATTGCTTTTTTAGGCGGGAACGGTGTTACAGAAATGTAAAATAATGTTTACAAGAATGAAACATGCTTTGCAAAATCATCAACGTAATTTTGTCGCGCTGATTCAAGGTTATGCAAAAGATTACATTACTACTGATTGTGTTGTTTTTCTCGGCAAACAGTTTCGCACGAACTGTTGTTCGCGGGATAGTCAAAGACGGGAATACGGGCGAGCCGATAATTGGTGCATCCATTTATGTTAAAGAGCAACAATCTGATGGGACTACTTCCGGTTTGGATGGAAGTTTCGAACTATCTTCAGGTTATTCGCGCACGAAAGCATGGACATTGCTTTGTGAATATTTGGGATATAAACCGTTTGCAGCGACGATAGAATCCGGAAATTGTACAGAATTTGAAATTGTGTTGCAACCGGACGAGAATGTACTTGACGAAGTTGTCGTGGCCGAACGCAATCGTGGGCATTCCGATGCTGCGGCATTATTGTTGGAGCGAAAATCTGTCAATGTCGTGAATGTAATGAGCGCACGCGCGATTGAATTGGCCCACGACCAAACGGTGGCAAATATCGTACGCCGCATGTCGGGGGTGACGGTGGAACGCAACAATACGGGAGAAGGCCAATATGCAATTCTCAGAGGGATGGATAAACGCTATAATTATACGTTGGTCAATGGCGTTAAAATCCCGAGTCCCGACAATAAGAATCGTTTTGTCCCTCTCGACATATTCCCGGCCGATTTGCTCGACCGGTTGGAAGTGCACAAGTCGATGACAGCCGATTTGGAAGGCGACGGAATTGGCGGAGCAATCAATGTTGTGATGAAGGACGCGCCTTCCGCGCCAATGTTTTCTGCTAATCTGCAAACCGGTTATAATGCGTTGTTTTTCGACAATGATTTTGCTTCGTTCCCTCGTTCTAAAATTGAGCGTCGTTCGCCAAATGAGATTTACGGGCTTGAACATAGCGTGGGCATCAACGATTTCACAACGTCTAATTTGCGGATGACGCAATCTGTCGCTCTCCCCGATATGACGGGAGGAATTGCCTATGGAAACCGCTTTTTCTCAAACCGCCTCGGGATGATGTTGGCCGGAAGTTTCCAAAATATTAGCAGGGGAAAAGAAAGCGAGTTGCATTACCAACCCGGAGACACTTATACGGGCGTGACACGGCGGTTTTATTCGGAGCAATTGATGCGCCTCGGGGCGCATGCGAAATTCGACTATCGTGCTGCTGTGGGGCATAAATTGTCGTTGTATGGAGGATATATGGATTTGCGTAGCGCGCAAGTGCGCGACGCTGTCAATCCTGAATGGGAAACCACTCGGTTGAGATGGAACCGGCAGTATATTTTTAGCACGGTGTTGAGCGGCGAACATTCATTTCTCGACAATCGCGCATTGACGTTCGATTGGTCGGCCACGGCATCCAAGGCGTTCAATCAGACGCCCGACAATGCAGAGATAGGGCTGACAACTGCCGTCAACGGGGCGCAGACGGTGACGCGTTGGGGCACTACCCGTCGATGGGAGCACAATTCTGACCGCGACTTTGCAGGATATGCGAGGTTGGGCTATCATTGGGCGTTTGACGGCACTCGGACATTGGATGCAACTGTCGGCGGAATGTTTCGCGACAAAAAGCGCGACAGCTTTTTCAATGAATATTTTTTCAGCCCGTCGGACGACGCGCCGTCGCAGATGAAAGGACGCGATTGGAACACGTTCGATGAAATCAGTTGGAAGGTGCGTCGCGCCGGCAATTTGAGCGATCCTCTCAATTACGACGCTTCGGAGCAGATAGCAGCCGGATATGTTTCGGCAAAATATGTGGCAAATCGTTTTGAATTGACAGCCGGCGTGAGAGTGGAGCATACGTTGCAAGGATACTATTTAAAATTTGCCACGGCAGGCGCTCGCAACGAAGGCGAACAAAACTATACTGATGTCCTTCCCGATTTTCATGCCAAATATGAGTTGCATCGCGACGGGAATCTACATTTGTCCTACTATCGCGCGTTGAACCGGCCGAGCTTCTTTGAAATAGTTCCTTACAATGTGATTAACGAGGACTATAAGGAGCGAGGTAACCCGGATTTGAAACACACGGTGGCCGACAACCTCGATTTGCGGTATGAATATTTCCCAAGCGCGTCGGAGCAATTCATGGTAGGCGTTTTCTACAAGCATATCAAAGATCCGATTGAATACGGATTCGACACGTCGGGACAAGACCTCTATTTCACGCCGAACAATTACGGGACGGCACAAAACTTCGGCGTGGAAGTCGATGTGGCCAAATATTTCCGCAATTTTGGGATAAAAGCGAATTATACGTTTACGCATTCATTTATCACGACAACGAAAACGCAGGTAGTGGAAAATCCCAACAAGCCGGGAACCACTATGACGCAGGATATCGATCAGACGCGCCCGCTGTCGGGGCAGGCAGGGCATGTGGCCAATTTGTCGTTGCTTTATCGCGACACGCGCCATGGATGGGAAGGCCAGATCGCTTGCAATTATACGGGAAAACGGTTGAGCGAAGTGTCGAAATTCTACAACGACGATATTTGGGAGGATGGCTTCTTCCAACTTGATTGTTCCATAGAAAAAACATTCGGCAAATTTTGCGTGTTCGCGAAAGGGGAAAATCTGCTGAACAGCAAATTCGTACGATATGTGGAAGGCAACAGCCGCAACGAAAATTTATCGCAAAAAATACAACGCTATAAAGATGGGATTCTTGAACGCGAGGAACGAAGCGGGCAGACTGTCATTATCGGCGTCAGATTCAAATTATGAAATGTCAAACACCAAATTAACAGTATTAATTATGAATTTTAAATTGTTTGTATTGAGTGCTGCCGTATTGGCTGCCATGACAGCATGTGGCGAGGATGATCCTAAACCGGAAATTGAGCCCCCGACAGTGGAAAATCTGTCCGGAGAAGTGTCGGGCGTTTGGGAAAAGAATTCGGTGATAAAAGTGAGCGGACATATCACGGTGCCGGAAGGCGAATCTCTTGTAATCGAAGAAGGCGTGCAAGTGATTTTTGATTCCAACGGAGTGGGAGCGACACACACGCCGATAGAATTCATAGTCGATGGCAATCTTTATTGCCGTGGCACGGAAGCCAATCCGATTCTTTTGTCTGTCGACGAGAGCGAACGTACGGAAGCGAATGCGATGGCCGGTCTTTGGGGTGGCATCGTGGCAACGGAAACATGCGAAGAAGTGCTGTTCGACCATGCGATCATTGAATACACCGGAGGCCTTGTCATGCAGGATTCTCCGTCGGCCGTTCGCGGCATTTACACGCCGGGCGACGATTTGGGTCCGCAATTCACTTCGGTCAACGTGGACGGTCGCTACGTGATTGTCAATTCCACATTGCGTTATGGCGCTTCTGATGCCGTTTATTTGATGGGCGGCAGCGCGATAATCAAGGATAACATTTTTGCAGGCAACGGAGCCGATGGCGGCGAAGCTGTCAATGTGAAAGCCGGTTGCAAAGTAGATGTATCAGGGAACATCATGTACAGCCCGAACACAAACGGCTTGAAACTTTCCAGCTCAGGGCAAAACGATGAAGGCGGTCGCGCACAGGCAGAAGTGCGTGCCTACAACAATACGATTATCAATGCGGGATGGCGTCGCGACGGGACGAAAGGCGGCGGCATTTACGTAGAAAAGAATGCGCTTGTGAGTGTTTTCAACAATTTGATTGTCAATTGCAAATTCAAGGCAATGACTCCGTCGTGGGAAATGCCCAACGATCCGGAAGAGGGGATGGCTTCGGCATCTGTCATTGATTACAATTTCTATGTGTCCGGCTCGGCAGAAAGCACGCTCGACCAAGACATTGAAAATGGCACGACAACATCATATCTTGGTTATACCTTGCCAAACGACAAGATTAGCCCGTCGATCGACTTGCACAGTATTGTCAGCGCTTCGGCCGGTGATGACGCCACAGACCCGTTGTTTGTCAATTTCCCTTACGATACGAACCCTTTGACTTCGTTCGTGTACGACGATGCATGGGATTTCCATGTTCAAGCAGGTTCTCCTGTCCTTTCCGGCGCTTATGCAGGAAGCGACAGCAATATGCAACCGTTCTTCCTTGGCGGGTTGAGCGTGGGCGGAACGACTTATGTTTCGTCGGCGCCGCAAGCGCATTTTGGAGCATTTGGCGAATAAATCATATCTTTGAAGCATAAATAATTAGAACAATCATGACGATGAGAATCAAAAAATTGATGTTGGCGGTTTTATTGCTTTTTTCGGCAATAACGGCGACTGCACGTATCAATGACGCTTCTTTGTTTGAAGACAAATTGAATTTCTATGTTGCCAACGATTTGGGCAGAAACGGTTATTACGATCAAAAACCCATCGCCGAGATGATGGGGGAACTTGGCGAAATGATTGGTCCTGAATTTGTGCTTGCCACCGGCGATGTACATCATTTCGAAGGTGTTCGCAGCGTGAACGATCCGCTTTGGATGACCAATTTCGAACTCATTTACAGCCATCCGGAGCTGATGATTCCGTGGTATCCGATTTGCGGCAACCATGAGTATCGCGGCAATACGCAAGCGGTGGTCGACTATTCGGCTGTCAGCCGCCGTTGGGAAATGCCGGCACGTTACTATACGAAGGTTTTCGATGAAGAAGGCGTGACATTGCGCGTAGTGTGGATCGACACGACTCCGTTGATCGACAAATACCGCCGCGACTCGGTGAAATATGCCGATGCTTGCCGGCAGGACATCGACAGCCAGCTCGAATGGTTGGATTCGGTGCTCGAAACGGCGCAAGAGGATTGGGTAATCGTGGCGGGGCATCACCCCATATATGCCGATACTTATAAGTCGGAAACAGAACGGCTCGACATGCAAAATCGAGTCGATGCAATTCTTCGCCGTCATCGGGTCGACATGTATATTTGCGGCCATATTCATAATTTCCAACATATTCGTGTGGAAGGCAGCGACATTGATTATATCGTCAATTCCTCAGGGTCGTTGTCGCGGGATGTAAAGCCGGTGGAAGGCACGGTGTTTTGCAGCGGCGCTTCCGGTTTTTCTGTCGTGACAGCCGACAAAGCGACTTTGATTTTGCGGATGCTCGACAAGAATGGAGATGTTCTCCACGAAGTGATTAGAACTAAAAAGTGAATTGCAGTTTTCTCCAAGAAAAGCCCGGTGGAATGAAAAATAATCCGTCGGGCTTTTTGATTTGTATGTTTTTAAATGGTTGTTTTTTAATTTATTGGCTGCATAATTGCTTATTTCGGAACGCAATTGTCTTGTGTTTGCGGATTTTTAGCTAAGTTTGCACAAAAATTTAGACTACACGAATAGCTATGCGTAGATTTTTATTGTTCGGGCTTGTCGCGTTGTTGATGTCTTCCTGCAATACGTCGAAGGAAATCATATATTTGCAAGATGTCCGGCTTGAATCTCCAGAAGAGATCAAGGCGGCGGAGACTATTACGATAGAGCCGAAAGACATGCTGTCGATTGTCGTGTCGAGTTCGCAGCCGGATGCTGCAAGAATTTTCAATTTGCCGATAATGGCGACACAGGCAAGCAACGGCGATTTGATGTACGATTCGTATTTGAATGGATACGTTGTCGACGGCGACGGATACATAGATTTCCCTGTGGTGGGCAAAATAAAAGCGAGCGGTTTGAATCGTTGGCAATTGCAAGATCGCATAATGGAAACGTTGCGCGATAAAAAATTGCTGGACGATCCGGTGGTGACAGTCGATTTTATGAACTTCAAGGTGTCGATTCTCGGCGAGGTGACAGCCCCCGGGACCTATTCGATAAAAAGCGACAAAGTGTCGGTGCTGGAAGCGATAGCGATGGCGCGCGATTTGACGATCTACGGCAAGCGCGACGAGGTTTACGTGATTCGCGAGGAAGGCGGCCAGCGCCATTCATACAAGCTTGATTTGCGTTCGTCGGACATTTTTGATTCGCCGGCCTACTATTTGAAGCAAAACGACGTGATCTACGTGCAGCCCAACAAGGTGCGCGCCGGCCAGTCGACCATCAACCAAAACACGGTGAAATCCGTGTCGATGTGGGTGTCGATAGCTTCGTTGCTCACGTCGATAGGCGTGCTTGTGGCAAATATTGTCAAGATGAATAGTCCTAAATAACCGTTACAGGTTCTTTGTATCGGAAGACTGTTCGGGAAAGGAGTTTTTTCGGATATCGATGTGATATTCCTTCTCCGCGATATCTATCATCATATCGAAGAATCCGGCTTTCATATCCTTTTGCTCTAATTCTTTTTCCAGGCGGGCATTTTTACGCTCAAGCATCCGTACTTTCTGCTCCAGTTCCAGAAGCTTCTGATCCTTGCTCTTTTCCATTGGGTGATGGGATTTGTTTGGCACGTCAAAGTTACCATATTTTTCAATCCAACGCTTCACCGTCTGGCTGCCTTGTATGCCGTATTTGCGTTGAAGGGACCCTAAGCTTATGCTAGAGCCTTCATACTCCTGAACTACCGATAGCTTAAAGGACATGCTGTAATCCTTTTGGGTACGTCTAACGTACTTGTTTCCTGTCTTTTCCATTTCGTTACTTTTTTAGTGTAACGCTATTTTAGGACTAGACAAGATGAAGCATTAAGTTGTTGCGGATAGCCGGTGGTGGATGGCGGCGACCATTGCCAATATCAAACAACCGATTATGAAATAGACGATGCGTGCTCCGCGCCGGCTCAGGCGGCCGACGAGAAGGCGCGCATTGTTGCTTTTGAAAAACCAATCCCAGTTAAAGGTCGAAGCAAGGATTGCCAGCAATCCGGATGCGACGAAAATGGCGGAAACAAACCACAGACCTTTCGGCATCGTTGTCACGCTTCGGGGAATGTCATGGACAGCGTGCGCGATCCGTCTTCATTTTCGACGATGTCGACGCGCACGGTGTCGGCAGGCAGCAATTCTTCGATTCTTTCCGGCCATTCCACCAAGCAGATGGCGCCGGAATCGAAATAGTCTTCCGCTCCGATGTCGCAGGCTTCGTCGACGCTTTCGAGCCGGTAGCAGTCGAAATGGTAAATGAGTTCGGCAGTCGTGGCCGACCGGTATTCGTTGATGATGGCGAATGAAGGGGAGTTGGTGATTTCGTCTACGCCGAGGCGGGCGCACAGCGCGTTGATAAACGTGGTTTTCCCCGCTCCCATTGCGCCGTAGAAAGCAAACACCGTGTAGTCGCCCATGGCTTCTGCAAACTCGCCGGCGGCGCGGCCGATTTCGCCCAAAGACTTTATTTCTATTGTTTTCATATCGTTCCTTTTGTTTGCAAAGTTAAGCAGTTGGGGGGATTTTTTTCAAACAATCTTCTTTGAAATGAAAACATTTGCCGATTTTCCCTCTTTTTTATTCAAAAAGAGGAATTTTCTGCCGAGTTGTTTTGGAAAAACCTTATCTTTACACAGCAAAACATTTTGGCAATGAAAAAAATATTTTTGACTTTGGCAGTTTTGTCGGCAGCAGTGTTGCCTTCGACGCTTTGCGCACAGTCGTTTGTCGATAAAAGCGCCCCCGACAGCTATTTGAATTTTGGAGTTCGCGTGGGTTTGACATCCTCTAATTTGTCGACCGACATTCCGGAGATTGGAGAAAACAGCAATTTCTCGTGGCGCAACGGCTTCACGGCCGGCGTGGCGGTGGACATAAATTTCAGGAACTATTTCAGCATTCAGCCCGGTTTCTTTTTTGAAAACCGCAGCCATAACTATACGCTAATAGAACACGATCCGGTGTCTCAATCGTTGAAAAACGAAATAGGGCACACGCGCTACTATGCGTTTACGGTGCCGGTGCTGGCATCGTTCCATTTCAATCTCACCGGCAATTTGCGGTGGAATGTGGAGCTGGGGCCTTATTTTTCCTTTGGCACGGGCGACGGAAAAGACGAAGTGGAGCAAATCTTTGTGTCTGTTCCCGCGGGAGCTGCCGGCGTTTATACTTGCACGACGGGGAAACGCGACTATTATGGCGATGGAGATTGGCAACACCGTTCGTTCGATTGGGGGTTGAAAATCGGGACCGGTATCAGGCTGCTCGACCATTTTACGTTCCATATCCACTATCAACGCGGGTTCCGCAATGCTTCCGCCAATTATCGCCAAAATTGGGAAATGTTCAATAAAAACTGGACATTCGCGGTGGGTTACGATTTTTGATGCAGTGTCGCGCTTGAGTTTTTATGCGGCGGATGCGATTCGCGACGGCAATAAAAGCGCAGTTCCTTCGTTAATACTTCTAAACCGAGGAATTATCGAAGATGAAATATTTCGCAACCATTTTGTTTTTGGCGGCGCTTTGCGCATTGGCGTCATGCCGGGGCGCGAAGTTGAGCGTTGCCGACGAACAGTTTGAACGTGGCGAATATTACGACGCGTCGGTCACTTATAAAAAAGTTTACAACAAACTTCGCAAGAAAGAAGAGCGGCCGCTTCGAGGCGAAGTGGCGTTCAAGATGGGCAATTGCTATCGATTGCTGAACATGTCGTCGCGCTCGTCGGCTGCCTATCAGAATGCGCTTCGCTATGAATATCCCGACAGCATGGCGCATTTCTATCTTGCACAGGCGTTGCAACGTGACGGGAAATATGTCGCCGCCATCGAATCCTACAAGCGGTATCTTGAATTTTGCCCGTCCGACACTTTGGCCATCAATGGCGTGCAAGGCTGTGAAGACGCTTTGGCATGGCGTGGACATGCGAGCCGTTACGAAGTGAAAAACGCACGGCTTTTCAATTCTCGCCGTTCCGATTTTTCTCCGATGTATCTTGGCGCCGACTACGACCAATTGTATTTCACTTCGACCACGGAAAAAGCCATTGGCGACAAGAAAAGCGAAATCACAGGCATGAAAAATGCCGATGTGTTTTTTTCCAAAAAAAACGAGCGAGGCGAATGGGAGCGGCCGGAAGTCGTGGAAGGCGAGCTCAATACGGAACTCGACGAAGGCATTGTGTCGTTTTCGCCCGACGGGCAAACCATGTATCTGACAAAAGCGCGTCGAGAGCCGGACGCGCCCACTTCGGTAGAAATATTCACCTCGTCGCGCTCCGATGCGAAATGGAGTGCGCCGGTCAAGTTTGAAATAACGGCCGACACGCTTTCGGCGTTCGGACATCCAGCCGTGTCGCCCGATGGCGAATACTTGTATTTCACGAGCGACATGCCCGGCGGCTACGGCGGAAAGGACATTTGGCGCATTTCGCTCACCGAACGCGAAGGCTCGTTGCTCAATCTTGGCCCCGACATCAACACGGCCGGCAATGAGGACTTTCCCTATGTTCGTGCCGACGGGACGCTTTATTTCTCATCCGACGGCCATCCGGGAATGGGAGGCCTTGATATTTTCAAAGCCGTTCCGACCGGCGACACAAGTTGGAAGATTGAAAACATGAGAAGTCCGATTAATTCGTCGGGCGACGATTTCGGAATCACTTTCGGAAAAGGGGAAGAAGGCTTTTTCAGCTCCAATCGTGGCGATGCCCGCGGCTACGACCATATTTATAGCTTTGTCTACAATCCGGTGAAAATCACGATAGAGGGTTTGGTGATGGACAAGGATGAAGAGCCGGTAAGGAATGCCATTATCCGCATTGTCGGCAACGACGGGTCGAACCAGAAAGAAGTGGCACGCGACGACGGCTCGTTTGAATTTTCGTTGCAACGCGGCGTGCGCTATGTGATGCTTGCCGGCGCAAAGGGATATTTGAACCAAAAGCAGGAATTCGAGTCGGACACGACAATGGAGGATGCCGGCTATTGGGTGGAATTCATGTTGCCGTCGATCAACAAGCCGACAGTTGTGGAAAACATTTTTTACGATTACGACAAGGCGGATCTGCGGCCGGAGTCGATTGCTGCGCTCGACGAGCTGATAGCCGTGCTCAACGATAATCCGAACGTGACAATCGAAATGGCGTCGCACACCGACCGCTGGGGCAGCGAGGAATACAATATCGGGCTGTCGCATCGGCGCGCCCAATCGGTTATCGACTATTTGGTGGAAAAAGGAATCAGCAAAGACCGGCTTCAACCCCACGGCTACGGAAAATCGCAGCCGAAAACGGTGACGAAACGCATAGCGCGGCTCTATCCGCAATTCAAGGAAGGCGATGTGCTCGATGAAGAGTTTATTTCCACCTTGTCGCCCGAAGATCAGGCGGCTGCCGACCAGATAAACCGGCGTACGGAATTTTCCGTTTTGTCGCTCACGTATAATATGCAATGACCCTATGGAATCCAATAATGATGAAAAATACATGCGGGCTGCTCTTGCCGAAGCCAAGCAGGCGGCCGAGCGCGGAGAAGTGCCGGTGGGCGCGGTGGTGGTGTGCGGCGGGCGAATTATTGCGCGGGCGCATAATTTGACGGAGGCTCTCACCGATGTCACAGCCCATGCCGAGATGCAAGCCATCACTTCTGCTTCTTCGTTTTTGGGAGGAAAATATTTGACGGATTGCACTGTTTATGTGACTGTTGAACCATGTCTGATGTGTGCCGGCGCGCTTGGATGGAGCCAAGTGGGAAGGGTGGTGTACGGTGCGGCAGATGAAAAACGGGGGTATCATGTGTTTTGCGACGCTCCGTTCCATCCTAAAACGCAGGTTTCAGGCGGCGTGCTTGCCGAAGAATGCGCTGCCCTGATGACTTCCTTTTTCAAGCAAAAACGCTGAAAGTCGAGATGAATGTGGCTCAATAGAAGCCTTGCTTTGGCGAGCGGCGCAGGCTCAGGGTGTCGCACTATTGCTGAATGATAATTTCATCATGTTGATATGACAAATCATTCACAGCATGAGGCATAACCCAAGTTAGCACGGACTTTTTTGTAATGAGTTCCGCTCTTATGTGGGAGGCTGTCTCGCTTATGAATCGCTCATCCCCGATGATATAGAAAACAAACCGTTCTTCGGGTCGCAACACTTTGAAGAAGGTGGTATAAGGACAAGGAAACGTTTCAGGATCATCGATTATCAGAGTACTTCCATACTCGCATAGTATTTGATACAATCTAAATTCTCCGATGGCTTGGAAGAAAAAATAAAATTTGTTATTTTTTCGATCCTCCGGAATGTCTTTCTCAAGCCATACGGCGATGTTGGCCGTGTCCTTGTTCTCGATTGTAATCTTTTTGCAAAAAGAACAATCGTAAAAGAGAGTGTCGCTTTGGCAAACAAATGTTTTCCCTTCGCTAATTACAATATTGCTTTCCGCTTGGCAACAAGCGATTGTGCAGAATGAAGCCAGAAAAAATATCAATCGTTTCATTCGTCCGGTTTTGCGGTTGAGAAAATATTTCCGTTTCATGGCTTTTTTTATTTGGGAGGCTTGTTTCCACAAAGTTAGCGATTTTGCATGAAAAATCAAAATGTGTTGCTGCGAGGTGTTGAATTTTTATAATATGACGTGGAATTTGCCGGAATGGTAAATGGCTTGCATTTTGAGCATGCCGAGCCGATTTCGGGATGAACAATTTGCCGACTAAAAATTCTTGCATTTGATAAATATTTGTTATTTTTGACGTTCATAATTGTCGTACCTTTGCAAAACAAAATTTCAGCGAGATGAGACGGATTTTATTTTTGATTTTGACGGTTGGCCTGTTGTCGACTCTGACATTGACAGGACAAGGGAAAAAACGCTACCAAGTGGCGGGCGTGGCTTTCTACAATTTGGAGAATCTTTTTGACACCATCAATAACAATGGGGAATACGATTTGGAATATTCTCCAAAAGGCAGCAAGCAATGGACGGGGAAAAGATATTGGAGCAAAATCCACAACATGGCCTATGCCATCAGCAATCTGAAAACAGACATCACGCCTGCGGGTCCGGCCATCATCGGGGTGTCGGAGGTGGAAAACCGCACGGTGCTCGAAGATTTGGTAAAGGACGAGCAGATAAAAGGCTACAATTATCAAATCGTGCATCACAACTCTCCGGATCGGCGCGGCATCGACGTGGCAATGCTCTACAATCCGCGCATGTTTCGGGTGTTGAACGTGACACACCACACGCTGGTCATTCCGAACTATGAATCGTTTCGCACGCGCGACCAAACGTGTGTGAGCGGTTTGCTATTCGGTGAGCCGGTGAGCATCATCGTGAACCATTGGCCGTCGCGCACCGGCGGGCAGCAACAATCCAACTATTTGCGCGAGGCAGCGGCAGCGCTTTGCAAGCATATTGCGGATTCAGTGCTGGCCGTCAATCCCAACCAGAAAATCATCATTATGGGCGACTTGAACGATGATCCGTTCGACAGCAGTTGCGCGGAAATACTCGGCGCGAAGAAAAATGAAAAAGACGTGGAAAAAGGCGGATGGTTCAATCCGTGGTGGCGGGTGCTCGACGATGGAATCGGGACGCTTGCCTACAAGGGACAATGGAACTTGTTCGACCAAATCATCGTCAACTACAATTTGACGGGCGACGACCGCTCGACATTCAAATATTTCAAATGCAAGGTGTTTAACGACATCCCCGGAATGAAAACGTTGGAGGGCGACAGAAAAGGCTATCCGTTGCGCACGTATGCATCGGGCGTTTATCTCAATGGATTCAGCGACCACTATCCGACGCAAATCTTTTTGGTCAGAGAATTGAAAACTAAGTAACGACAGATAAATTTTAATTGCTGATTTTATGAAAATCAAACTATTATTCCTACTGCTTGCTATCGCAGTGTTTCCCGCCGCAGCGCAGGATTGCGGATTGCGCGGCGTGGTTGTCGATGCCGATAGCGGGCTGCCGGTAGCCGGAGCGACGGTGCAATTGACGAGTCAGGGCGCCGGCGCTGTTACGGGGCCTGACGGCGATTTCCTTATTTCGGACGCGACACCGGGCAACGAGACGCTGACGATTATTGCCTATGGCTATGCCGACATTGTCAAAGAACTCACGCTGTATGCAGGCGCCATCGACGATTTGGGCGAATTGCCGATGCAGCCCGACAGCGATCTTTATGATTATTCCGACATGGTGCTGCTGGATGAATATCAATTGGAAGACGAGGAAGGCAACGACCAGTCGATTGGCATTCTTTCCGGCGCGTCGGACGACATCTACTACAATGCGACGAGCTACGATTTCAGCACGATGCGATTCCGCATTCGCGGCTATGATTCGGAGTATTCGCAGATGTTTATCAACGGCGTGCATTTTACCGATGCCATCCGCGGACGGTTCAACTATTCGACGCTCGGAGGTTTGAACCAAGCGTTCAAAAGCCGTTCGGTCAACTTGGGCCTGACGCCGTCGAATTTCTCTCTTGGAGAGATTGGCGGCGCGTCGAACATCAACACCATGGCTGCCGATTATGCGCCGGGATTCCGCGGCACATTGTCGTATACCAACGGCGCTTACACGACCCGTGGCATGATTACCTATTCCACGGGATTGAAGGACAATGGCTGGGCATTCACGCTTTCGGCTGTGGGACGTTACAGCAATGAAGGCATCACGGAAGGAACGTTCTATCATTCGGCGGGACTTTTCCTTTCGTTGCAGAAAATGTTCAACAACAATCACAGCCTCGGCATCACGCTTTATGGCGCGCCCACGCAACGCGCTTCGTCGTCGGCTACCTATGAGGAGGTCTACGAGCTTGCCGATTCCTATTTGTACAACCCGAACTGGGGTTGGCAAAATGGCGAAAAGCGTGCTGCGCGTATCGTGGAATCGTTCGACCCGACAGCGATAATCAATTGGATATGGAAGCCCCAAACGGGCACATCGCTCAATACGGGCGTTGCCTTGCGCTATTCGATGTATTCGTCGTCGGCTCTGAACTGGTACAATGCAGCCGACCCGCGCCCCGACTACTATCGCTATCTCCCTTCCTACTATAAGGACAATCAGGAGATGTTCGATCTCTATACCGATTTGTGGCGCAACAACGAAAGCCAACGTCAAATAGATTGGAACAGCTTGTATCGCGTCAATCATCTGACGAAGCTCAACCACGAATTGACGGGCGATCCTTATCGCGGTTCCACTTACATCCTCGAGAATCGCCACAGCAACCAGAAAAACCTGTTTTTCAATTCGACGCTCAACCATCGCTTGAACGACCACATGACGTTGCAGGCCGGCGTAGGGTTGAATTTCACGCAAGCCACTTATTATAAAACAATCCGCGACCTTCTCGGCGGCGACTACTGGACGGATACCGACCAATTTGCCGAACGCGACTTCCCGGATCGCGATTGGATGCTGCAAAACGACTTGAACAACCCGAACAGAAAGGTTGGAAAAGGCGACAAGTTCGGCTACGACTATGATATCAATTCCGTCATTGCAAACGCATGGATTCAGAACATGATCAACCTCGACCATTGGGACATCAACTACGGTTTGAAGGTGTCGTACACGCAATTCCAACGCGACGGAAAGATGCGCAACGGGCGTGCTCGGGATGATTCGTATGGAAAGGGCGACATTCATCGTTTCGACAATGCAATGCTGAAAGCCGGCGCAACTTATAAGTTGGACGGACATAATTTCTTCGTGTTCAACGCTTCGTATGGCTCTCGCGCTCCGCTCGCCGACAATGCCTACATCGCGCCGCGTATCAAGGATGCAGCCGTGAGCGGATTGACGAGCGAACGGATTCTTTCGGCCGACCTGAGTTATTCGTTCAATTATCGCCGCTTCCGCGGAACGATCACCGGATTCTGGACAAACATGTACGACGGCACGGAGCGTTCGTCGTTCTATGACGATAACTTCTCGACCTATACGAACTTCGTGCTTACGGGCGTGAACAAAACATACAAAGGCGTGGAACTTGGCGTCGCGTATAAAATCACGCCGGATTTGACTGTGTCGTTGGCCGGAACGTTCTCCCGCTATCAATACAAGAACCGTCCGAAAGGCACGCGCAGCTTTGAAAACGGCGTTCGCGGCGATACGACCCAAATCGTCTATTTGAAGAATTTCTATGTGGGCGGCACGCCGCAAACAGCCGGCAGCCTTTCAATCAATTACAATGCTCCCCACATGTGGTTCTTTGAAATCAACGGCACATGGATGGCCGATTCCTATATCGACTTGTCGCCGATACGGCATGAGGAAATGCCGGGCCTCGCTTCTTTCGTAGAGAATGAAGAGCAATATGTGGCAAAGATTCGCGAGATCACGGCGCAAGAAAAATTGCGCGACGTATTCCTCTTGAACGCAAGCATCGGCAAGGTGGTTTACATCAATCGCAAGCTGTCCATGAATTTCAATCTTAACATCAACAATATCCTGAACAAAAAGAATATCCAAACAGGCGGTTATCAACAAAGTCGTTTCGACTACGACAACTATGACGTGAACAAATATCCGAGCCGATTCTACTACACGCAGGGTATCCGGATTTATGCAAACATAGGAATCCGTTTTTAATTCATCCGATTTACGAATATGAAAATAATATCACAACTCAAGATGAAACATACTAAGCTCTATTTAGCAACATTGATGCTTGCGTCGCTCGGATTTGCCGGTTGCGACGACAATTGGGACACTCCGCCGCTCGACGGACCTACAGCCACAATCGAACCAAACACGACTATTGCCGAATTGAAGGCGCAATATTGGATTGACGACACGAACGGCGTAGACACTGTCGGCGTGAAAGATTCCGGCGACCATATCATCATCGGCGGCCGCGTGGTAAGTTCCGATGCATCCGGAAATATCTACAAAAATATTGTCATTCAAGACGAAACGGCTGCCATCACGCTGTCGATCAATGCAAACAGCTTGTACAATACGTATCGTCTCGGACAAGAAATTGTGATCGATGCCACCGACATGTATATTGGAAAATATGCAGGATTGCAACAGTTCGGTCTTCCCGATTACAGCGAGCAATACGGATGGCAAACCACTTTCATGCCTCTCGAATTCTTCCAAGAGCATGCGCAACTCAATGGCCTTCCCCAACCTGAGAAAATCGACACGTTGGTGACGACGATTGCATCGCTTCCTTCCGACGTGGAAGGCATCCAGAAATGGCAAAGCCAATTGGTGCGGTTCGACAATGTTTCGTTTGTCAACGGCGGCAACGATACTTTTGCCGAATACCATACGACGGTTTCGCAGGACATCACCGACGGAACGGCGAATTTGGTAGTGCGCACGAGCGGTTATGCCAATTTCTACAATGAGACGTTGCCGGAAGGCACCGGTTCGGTGGTCGGCATTCTCGGCTATTTCAACGGGACGTGGCAGTTGACGCTTCGTTCGCTCGACGATTGCATTTTCGGCGAGGCGCTTCCGGGCACGCAGAACAATCCGTACACCGTGAGTCAAGCCATTGAGAAACAAGGCGACGGAAACGGTTGGGTGAAAGGTTATATCGTTGGTGCTGTCGCGCCGGGCGTTTCGACAGTGAGCAGCTCCGACAATATCGAATGGACCGCTCCGACGTCGTTGCCCAATACGCTTGTCATAGCCGAATCGGCAACGGAACGGGATTATACGAAATGTTTGGTGATCGATCTTCCGCAAGGTTCGGAACTTCGCACGAAAGCCAACCTTGCCGACAATCCCGATAATTTGGGTGCGGAAATCACATTGAAAGGAACATTCGCTTCGAAATACGGAATGGCCGGCATCACCGACAATGGCGGAACTTCTTCTGAATTTATTTTCACTTCGTTGTCGGCGCTCACGTCGCTCGAAGAAGGATTTGACGAATATGCGAGCCAAGCAAATTCCAGCGGATGGATCGACCTTTCCAACAATAACTTGCTCGGCGCGGGCTGGACGATGGTCTCATTGAAGGGCAATAAAGACTGGTCGATGCGCGAATTTAGCGAAAACGTATATGTCACTTGCTCCGGTTATAGCGGCACTGCGCCGTTCGATGCATGGCTGATTACGCCGATGATCAATGCAGACCGTCTGCCGGAAAAGGTGATGAGTTTCCGCACGCAAGTGAACGGATATGGCAGCACGACTTCGAAATTTGAAGTTTACGTGTTGACGAGCAACGATCCTGAAACGGCAGAAAAAACGCAATTGAATCCGGTTTTGGCAGAGGCTCCGGCATCGGGTTATAGCGATTGGGTGAATTCCGGCAATCTTGATTTGAGCGGCTTCACCGGCAAGATTTACATAGGATTCCGCTATGCAGCTGAAAACGACGCGAACTATGCTACGTGGTGTTTCGACGATGTGAAAGTCGGCGTGAAAGGTGAAGGCGGGGCTGTCAGCGGCAACGATGGCTCGGAATCGAAACCCTACACTGTGGACGACGTGTTGAACGGAGCGACAGGCAATGGCGTATGGGTGTCGGGCTATATTGTCGGATTTTCTTCCGGAACCGACGCTTCGACAACGGCAAAATTCACAGCCGAAGGTGCAAACAACTTGAATCTGTTGCTTGCCGTGTCGGCCGACGTGAAAGATGCTTCGCAATGCATAGCAGTTTCGTTGCCTAATGGCGACGTTCGCACTTCGCTGAATTTGCGCGACAATCCGGGCAATCTCGGACAAGCGGTATCGGTGAAAGGCGACATCGCAGAGAATTACAAGATTCCGGGGGTTAAGAATACGACTGATTTCAAGTTCTAACCGGCCGGCAAGGTGAAAAATACGGCAGGCGAGGCGCGGAACTCCGTGTCTCGCTTGTTTTTTTATCGGGAAGAAAGCTTATGTAGGTAGAATTTCGTAAGTTTGCGTACGAAAGAATTGAGTTATGGCGAGAAGCAAGATATATGTAGTTTGGACAGGACGCCACCCCGGCATTTATGAATCGTGGGAAGAATGCAGGTTGGAGACGGAAGGTTTTCCGAATGCAAGGTATAAGGCTTTTTCAAGCCGAGAAGAAGCCATTAATGCATATAGGGAGAGCGACAGCGAAGCGTCGAAGTTGCTGCGGAATATCGCGAGCCATTTGCGGGATGAAGAAAAAGAGGCTGCTCCGGAGGTTGCCGTGCCGCTTGTTTATCCTCCGGAAGTGATATTGGACAGCATTGCGGTCGATGCCGGTTGCATGGGAAATCCCGGCATAATGGAGTATCGCGGCGTTTATGTGCGGACGGGCGCGCAGATTTTCAAAGTGGGACCCTACGACGATGGAACGAACAACATAGGCGAGTTTCTCGCGATTGTGCATGGATTGGCTTTGTTGAAGCAAAAAGGGAGCGACATGCCGATTTACAGCGACAGCATGACTGCCCAAAAATGGGTGCGCGACAAGCGATGCAACACAAAAGTAGTTGCCACGCCTCGCAATGCAGGGTTGCTCGAATTGGTGCGTCGTGCTGAAACATGGCTCGCCTCAAACACATATAAAAATCCCATCCTGAAATGGCAGACGGAAAGATGGGGCGAAATTCCGGCCGATTTCGGGCGAAAGTGAGAAAATACGCATGTTTATCGACCCATATTCAAGGCGTCCATAAATCTTTGCACCACTTCCGGCCGGCCGGTGTGTTTGCCTTCGTCTTCGCTTATTTTGCAAGTGTCGTTGTAGAAATCCCATGATTCCGTGATTTTTGCGGCAATCAGCTTGATGACTATGTTTAAAGGTTTCACGTGGTCGAAATCGTTTGTGAAATGTGTACCGATGCCGAATGACGGTTGGCAGTATTTTTTCGCATATTGTTGAATTTCAATGGCTCTTTCGGTGTCGAGGGCGTTGCTGAATATGATTTGTTTTGATTTTGGGTCGATGCCAAGCGAGCGGTATTTGTCGACGATTTTCATCAGTTGCTCGTGGTTGTCGCCGCTGTCGATGCGCAAACCTTTGAACAGGTTGGCAAAGTCTTCGGAAAAATTCAAACTGAAAATTTCCCATCCGAAACTGTCGTATAGATATGTTCCCAACGCGCCGCGGAAGGTGTTGCGCCACGAATCCATGGCGATGTGGTTGGCCATTTGCGGGCCGTACATTCCTCCGATGGCGCATACGAATTCGTGAGCCATTGTCCCGATGGGCAACAAGTCGTGTTTCATGGCCAAATAGATGTTGCTTGTGCCTACGAATTTCCCGCTCCATTTTTTTTCGCGGTAGCAATCTTTCATGGCCTTGACAACGACATCTTCCGCTTCGAACGACGCTCTCCTTCGTGTCCCGAAGTCGCTGAAAATGCAACCGGCCTCCAATAATTTTTGTCCTTTTTCGCGGGTTTTCCGATAATAGTCGTCGTAGTCGAATTTCCGGTCGTCGCCTGTCATGATGTAGTATAATTCGGAGATGATGGCCAGTATTTTCACTTCCAGCAGGATTGTGTCGCTCCAGCTGCCTTCGATGTCTACATGCAGATGTCCTTCGTCGTCTTGCCATGCTTTGACCCATTCGCGATGAAACCGGTAGCCTTTCAGGTAGTTGTAGAACCATTCGGGGATGTAGTAGCACTTGCGTTTCATGAAGTCGATTTCTTCATCGGTGATGGCAATCGATTCAAGCATTTCGATTTGTTCTGTCAGAGCTTCGGCAAATCTCGGAGGGTAAACGGTATTGTCGCGGTCGGTGAAGGTATATTTGACTTGTGCTCGCGGGAAATTGTCAATGACGGCGCAGCACATCGTGAATTTGTAAAGGTCGTCGTCGGTGAAATGTGTGATGATTTGTCGCATGGATTTATGTTTTTCGAATTGATAAGTTCCTATTTGGAAGCAAGCATTTTATGTCCTGCATTGCAATAGAGGCATTTGCGCGGGATGCAGTAGGCGTTGCGCAGCTGGATGACGGCTTGCGATGCGAGCGCGTTGTCGATTCTCATGCCTGTCGAGGCGAACAAGGCCGTAATGCCGTTTTTTTCCGGCTTCAGCCGTTCGAGCAACGCTATGGCGCGTTCGGCCCACTCGTAATTGTCGGTCGATTCGGCATAAGTGTAGTAGAGCGGAGCGACGGTGTTGATGAGAATGATGTCGATGCTGTTTTTCCCGATGGCTGCCGATTGTTCGGGCGAAACATGGGAAAAAGAGAAATGGTTGCTCCAATAGCCGGTCAACTCGACTGTGAAGATGGCGCGCAATTTTTCTTCGTCGCCTTTTGCTTCCAATATGTCGGCCATCATGCGGAATCCGTTGTGGACATAGTGGGCGAGCAGCGCCACCCGTCGCCACGGAAAGTTTTGCGGCCGCATGCGGAATGATTTCCAGATCAGTCCGTCGGGACGGCGCAGGGCAAATTTCGTTTTGAGGTAGGCGTATTCGCGGCGCAGTTGGCGGTAGTAGCTGTCGCCGTCGGCGGTTTCGAGCATGCCGGCCTGCCCGAAAAACAAGGCTTCGATTTGAAGCAACGAATCGGCATGCTTGTGGAGCAGAGGCAGCGGCAAGCTTTTGGCAAGGCGTTCGAATGCGTCGTTGTTTGTCCCGAATCCGATATTGCGGGCAAACGTGATGTAGCAAGCATCTTCCCAGCTGCCGCGATAGCGGGAGAGGAGATCTTTGATTCTCAGGCTTTTTTCTCTCAATCGCTCGAATGCCAGAGATTCTGTCCATTCTGCCGTTTCAAGCGGCGACATTGCGGCAATGACGCTTTTGCAGGGCAATTCGCTTTTGCTTGTGGTCAACGCGGTGTAGCGGTCGGCCATTTGCGGCGTGCATCGCATCACGGTTTGGGGAATAAGCGTTCCGTCGGAACGATATACGGGAGCGTCGTCCTTGTCGACCACATGAAGAATCACGGAGTCGTAGGCGCGATCTTTGTCGTGGCCGTGGCGTTTCCAATCGGAAGCGCGAAAATGGATTTCTACGTTTCCGGCCCATGTACAACCGTCGATTTCGATTTTTGCATTGAAAAAATCGGGTCCCGCATCCGTGTTGCGAACGCCGGGATCGACGACGCGGATGCGTTTTCCGTCGTTGGTCCTCATTTCTGTCGGATTCCAAAGGCGGTGTTCCCACATGAATTGCATCAGCATTTCCATTTTTCGGCTTCTTTGGCAATTTGAGCGCAGAAACGCACGCGTGCGTTGTGCCGCTGTCAATGCAAAGATAGGATTTTTGTGGAAAATGAAGCGCGAAATGTCGTAAGGATTGCTTGCAGCAGGGCTGCAAATCGGCAGAAAATGCAATCTGAATCGGCTTTTTTGGCTAATTTTGCAGGCAAAATAGGTAAAAAAGATTGGAAAATGGCAGTGGTAAATGCTAAAAAAGGACATCCGAGAGGATTGTATGTCCTTTTCATGACGGAAATGTGGGAGCGTTTCAGCTACTACGGGATGCGCGCGATGTTTGTCCTTTATATGGTGAAATGCTTGATGCTGTCGAAAGAAGACGCGTCGCAAATTTATGGAAGTTATACAGGGTTGGTTTATCTGACACCGCTTCTTGGCGGCTATCTTGCCGATCGTTTTTGGGGCAATCGCCGGTCGATTGTGCTTGGTTCTGTCGTGATGGCAGCCGGACAATTCCTGATGTTTGTCAGCGCGTGCATGTACACTCGTCCGTCGGCCCATTTGATCATGCTGGTCGGGTTGGGCTTGCTGATCTTGGGCAATGGTTTTTTCAAGCCCAATATTTCGTCGATGGTCGGCGATCTTTATGCGAAAGGCGACAGCCGCCGCGATTCGGCTTATACGATATTCTACATGGGCGTGAACGTTGGCGCGATGATTGCGCCGCTTTGGTGCGGATTGGTCAGCTACAATGAGAGTCCTGAGGGGTTCAAATGGAGTTTCCTTTCGGCCGCTGTCGGGATGCTGATAGGAGGGTTGGTGTTTTATTGCTTTAAGAATAAATACCTTCGCGATCCGGAAGGACATCCTATCGGCGGGAAGCCGGCAAGAACGGAGAAACGCGACAAGGCGGAGCCATCCGGAACGCGTCGCGGCGTTTGGTTTTATGCTGTGGCCGTGGTTCTTTTTGCGGGATTGTTTGCCGCTTTTTTTGCTGCCGGCAACGATGTGATTGGCGCGTCGATTTATTCAGTTTCGATCACAGTGCCTCTGATTATCATTACCGACCGTTCGCTGACGACGATTGAGAAGAAGCGAATAGGCGTGATTTATGCCATTACATTTTTTGTCATATTCTTTTGGGCGGCATTCGAACAGTCGGGCGCGTCGCTGACGTTTTTCGCAAACGAGCAGACCGACCGCCATATATTCGGATGGGAGATGCCGGTCTCTTATTTTCAATCGTTCAATCCGATATTGATTGTCGCCTTGGCTCCGTTGTTCAATGTGCTTTGGTCGTATTTGAGGAAAAAAGGCAAAGAACCGGCGGCAACGATGAAGCAAGCCTATGGGTTGATATTGCTCGGCGTCGGGTATCTGATAATTGCGCGAGGCACAGGGCAAGCCGACGGCGCGGCGAAAGTGAGCATGATGTGGCTGACGGGACTGTATTTCATGCATACGCTTGGCGAGTTGTGCCTTGAACCAATCGGCATGTCGATAGTCAACAAGCTGTCGCCGGCCAAGTTCTCGTCGTTGCTGATGGGAGTGTGGTATCTGAGTTCGGCAGCTGCCAATAAATTTGCCGGCGTGCTCAGCGGTTTTTATCCGTCCGATGGCAAAACGACGGAATTTTTAGGTTATGCAATTGCCGACATGAACGATTTCTTCATGTTGTTCGTATGGATGAGTTTTGCGGCGGGTATCGTGTTGATGCTTCTTTCCCGCCGTTTGGAAAAATTGATGTAAGCAAGTATGGGAAAAGTTAATTCGAGAACCTTCCTCTATGTGTTTTTGGGGGCATTGACGGCGTTTGCGCCATTGGTCACGGACATGTATCTTCCGGCGTTGCCGAGCATGACGGGCGATTTCCACACGACGATGCCGATGGTCCAGCTCGGACTGACGTTTAGCATGATCGGTCTTGCTGCAGGGCAACTTTTGTTTGGCCCGTTGAGCGACAAATACGGTCGCCGCCCGCTTTTGTTGTTGTCGATGTCGCTGTTTGTCGTGGCTACGGTGTTTTGCATATTCGCACCCGATATACAAACGTTTGTGTCAATGCGCCTTTTGCAGGGCATCGGCGCTTCCGGCGGCATTGTGATTTCCCGTTCGGTGGCTGCCGATACGTTTTCCGGCCGAGATTTGGCAAAGGCTATGGCTGTCATTGGCGCGATTAACGGCATTGCTCCGGTTGCGTCGCCGGTGGTCGGCGGCTTTTTTGTCGACACGATTGGCTGGCGCGGCATCTTTGTTTTGCTGCTTGCCGTGGGAGTCGTGTTGTTTTTTGCGAATGTGCATTTTCGCGAAACGCTTTCGCCCGAACGCAGGATTCGCGATGGCGTGCGCCGGATGTTCTTGAATTTTGGGAAAGTGCTGCGCAATCCGCGATATGTGTTTTTCGTGCTTCAATTCGGGTTTGCCAACGGCGTCCTTTTTGGCAATATTGCTTCTTCGCCGTTTATCATGCAGTCCCATTATGGCTTTTCGGCGCTTGCGTTCAGCGCGTTTTTTGCGATTAATTCGGTGGCGATAGGCGTTGCGGCCGCTTTGTCGGTGAAATTCCGCCATACGGAATACGGCACGTTGACGGGAAGCGTCGGGATGCTCATTGTGTCGCTGGCCGAGTTTTTCGTGCTGTGGTCCGATGGTCCGTTTTGGCTGTATGAGTCTTTGCTGTTTTTGCTGTTGTTCTCGATGGGATTGACATTCACGTCGACCACCGCGATTGCGATGAACATCGAACGCGACAATGCCGGCACGGCATCTGCCGTGTTCGGGGCGACGGGTTTTGCCTTCGGCGGCATTGTGTCTCCGCTTGTGGGGATGGGCAACATGTTGGCGACGACGGGCGTCGTTTTCGTGGTTTGCAGCGCGATGTCGTTGACTTTTGCTTGCCTTGGCGCGCTTCGCAAGCATTGAATCCTATTGGCAAGAGCGGGCAGCCTGCAATATGGCGGCATGGTCGTCGGGCGCAAGCCATTGGATATCGGGGTCTTTCGCGAACCATGTCAGTTGCTTTTTTGCGTATACGCGCGTGTTTTTTTGGATTCTCGCAATGGCGGTGTCAAATTCCATTTCCCCATCCATCCATGCAAACAACTCTTTGTAGCCTACGGTGTTGAGCGAATTGAGATGTCGTTTGGGGTACACGCGCCGTGCTTCTTCCACCAAGCCCGCGTCGAGCATTTTGCAAACTCTGTTGTTGATGCGGTCGAAAAGTTGCTGCCGTGGAAGAGTCAGTCCGATTTTCACGATGCGGAACGGGCGCTGCTTGATTGTTGCGGTGCGCAATTCGGAATACGGCTTGCCGGATTCGATGCAAATCTCGACGGCATGCGCCACGCGCTTCATGTTTTTCAAATCGACTTGCCGGTAGTATGCCGGATCTAATTTTTTCAATGTTTCGCACATGGCGTCGTCGCCGTTTTGCGTTAGCATGGCGGCCACGTCGGCGCGTGTCTTGGCGCTGATTTCGGGCAGTAAGTCAATCCCTTTGCATACGGCATCGACATACATCATCGATCCTCCGCACATGACGACATACGGAGAACGAGCAAACAATTCCGGCAACAGGCGCATCACGTCGTCTTCGAAACGGGCTGCGCTGTAATAGTCTTCGAGTGCCAGAATGCCTACGAAATGATGCTTTGCGGCTGCTTGCTCTTCCGGCGTCGGCGCGGCTGTGCCGATGGGAATGTCATAAAAAATCTGGCGCGAATCGGCCGACACGATTTCTGTGCCGAGATTTTGCGCCAGACGTATTGCCGCTGCCGTTTTCCCTGCGCCGGTCGGTCCGGTGATGACGACAAGCGTGTTCATCCCGTTTTGCTTTTCGGTTAGCGTTGTGCCACGAGTTTGCAGATTTCCACAATCACATCGGCAGCTTTTTCCATTGACGGGATGGGAACAAATTCGTAGCGTCCGTGGAAATTGAGGCCGCCTGCAAAAATATTGGGGCAAGGCAAGCCTTTGAAGGAAAGTTGCGCGCCGTCTGTCCCGCCGCGAATCGGTTGCACTTTCGGTTTGACGCCGGCATTTTCCATCGCTTGTTTGGCGATGTCGACCACGTGCATTACCGGTTCGATTTTTTCGCGCATGTTGTAATATTGGTCTTTTATTTCAATGGATGCGCATCCCGGATATTCGTGGTTGATTTTGCGTGTCAGATGTTCAAGCTCTTTTTTCCGGCGTTCGAAGCGGTCGCGGTCGTGGTCGCGTATGATGTAGGTGAGCTTCGTTTCTTCTACCGTGCCTTCGAATCCGATAAGGTGGTAGAAACCTTCATAGCCTTCGGTGTGTTCCGGTGTTTCCCAGCGCGGAAGCATGATGCAAAATTGGTTGGCTATGCGGATTGAATTGATCATTTTGTGTTTTGCATACCCCGGATGCACGTTGCGCCCCTTGAAGGACACTTTGACGGAAGCGGCATTGAAATTTTCAAATTCCAATTCTCCGATTGCGCCGCCGTCCATGGTGTAGGCCCAATCGGCGCCGAATCGCTGAACGTCGAATTTGTGCGCTCCCAATCCGATTTCTTCGTCGGGGTTGAAAGCGATGCGGATGTCGCCGTGCTTGATTTCGGGATGATTTTGGAGATGCTCGATGGCTGCGATGATTTCCGCGATGCCGGCTTTGTCGTCGGCGCCAAGCAATGTCTTTCCGTCGGTCACGATGAGCGACTGGCCTTTATAGTCGGTCAATTCGGGAAAGTCGGAAGGGGAAAGCACAACTCCGGCAGCTTCGTCGAGCACGATGTCGCCGCCGTCGTAGTTTTCTACGATGCGCGGATTGACATGGCGTCCCGACATGTCGGGCGACGTGTCGAGGTGGGCGATAAATCCTACTGTCGGTACTTTTTTGTCGATATTGCTTGGCAATGTAGCCATCAGATAGCCGTTTTCGTCGAGCGAAATATTTTGCAAGCCCATTTTTTTCAACTCTTTTTCAAGTGCTTGCGCAAAAATCATTTGCCCGGGAGTGGAGGGGGTCAGATTGGTCAATTCGTCACTTTGAGTGTCGAATTTCACGTAGTTCAAAAATCTTTCGACAACGTTCATAATATTAATTTCTGTAAGGTTTGCGATTCAGAATCATTACTGCAAACTTACTGAAAATCTATGGAAAAACTGTCACTAAAATATAGATTAACGAAATATGTGTAGATTTTGAGCAATTTGTGACGGAATGTGGGATTTGGATATGTTTCTTTTGAATAGGTCGAGTTATTTTTGTGGACGGAATATTTATGTATGGAAATCTTTTCGTTTTGTTATAACAGCATATCTGAAGGGATGTCCCGACGCTTGAACGATTTGATAAGCAGTGTGTGGGGAAATGTAGAAGGGAAACCGCTTCATTTGCGCGAATTGAATGCAATGTCTTTTTGTGCGGCAGATGGCGCAAAGGTGGTGGGCTATGCAGGAGTTCTTGCTTGGCCTGTTTCCGTAGAAGGCCGCATGTTCAGAATGGGTGCGCTTAGCTGTGTGTGCACGCATCCTTCATATCGGAAAAAAGGAATAGGGAGCAGGGTGGTGAGAAGCGCTACGAAGTGGATGATGGATTGTAGCCGTTTCGATGTGGGGCTATTCACATGTGCTTCTGAAAATGTGTCGTTTTATAAGAAAGTCGGTTTGTGGGAGGAACGTCCTTGCCTGATTTTGAAGGAAAGTGAACGAGAGGGAGCTTTTGTTAGTGACAAATTAGGCCTTCATGTGTTTAGGTTGTTGATTTCAGATAAAGCGCGTGCGAACGAATCGTGTTTTGATAATGCAGTTATAACGTTGGATTTGCCGGAAGGATTGTTTATCTGAATGCGTTTGTGTGCAGGAGATCTTGTTGTGGCAAAAAAATCGACGGCATGTCGCGTGTGCGATGTGCCGTCGATCGTATTGCAGTAGTTAAAAAACTAACTTATTCAGCTTTGCCTTCGCTGCCAAGAACGTATTTGATCTTGTGGATGTAGAGTTTTTTCATGTTGTCGCGAGCCGGGCCGAGGTATTTGCGCGGGTCGAATTCGGCCGGTTGTTCGGCAAATACTTTGCGGATGGCTGCTGTCATCGCAAGACGGCTGTCGGAGTCGATGTTGATTTTGCAAACAGCGGATTTGGCAGCTTTGCGAAGTTCTTCTTCGGGAATGCCGATGGCTGCTTTCAATGCGCCGCCGTATTTGTTGATAGTGTCGACTTCTTCTTGGGGAACCGACGAAGATCCGTGGAGCACGATGGGGAATCCCGGAAGTTTTTCCATGACAGCGTCGAGCACGTCGAATGCCAATGGAGGCGGAACCATGCGTCCCGTTTGCGGATCGATGTGGCATTGTTCGGGCGTGAATTTGTATGCGCCGTGGGAAGTGCCGATTGAAATGGCAAGCGAGTCGCAGCCTGTGCGGGTTGCGAAGTCGATTACTTCTTCGGGGTTGGTGTAGGTGTGGTGGTCGGAAGAAACTTCGTCTTCCACGCCGGCCAATACGCCGAGTTCGCCTTCGACGGTCACGTCGAATTGGTGTGCGTATTCAACCACTTTCTTCGTCAAAGCCACATTTTCTTCATAAGGAAGGTGCGAGCCGTCGATCATGACAGAGGAGAAACCGAAATCGACACACGATTTGCAAAGTTCGTAGCTGTCGCCATGGTCGAGGTGAAGCACGATTTGCGGATGTTCCCAACCGAGCTCTTTCGCATATTGCACAGCGCCTTCTGCCATATAGCGAAGCAATGTTTGGTTAGCATAATTGCGAGCGCCTTTCGACACTTGAAGGATTACCGGCGACTTTGTTTCTGCAGCAGCTTGGATGATAGCTTGGAGCTGTTCCATGTTGTTGAAGTTGAATGCCGGAATTGCATAGCCTCCTTTGATTGCCTTGGCAAACATCTCACGCGTGTTTACAAGACCTAAATCTTTGTAGTTTACCATAGTTGTATGATATTAATAATTAGTTGTTTATCTTTTATCTCAATTCGGGTGCAAAATTACGATTATTGGGACGAAAATCAAAAAAATAAAGTTTAAACTTTCTTATTGCGGCAAGAGCGTGCGTTTTGGCTTACTTTGGAGTCATTGTGACAACGGGGACGAGCATTTCTTCCATCGATATTCCTCCGTGTTGGAATGTTTCTTTGTAGTATTGCACGTAGTGGTTGTAATTGTTGGGGTAAGCGAAGAAATCGCGGTTGGTCGCGAAGATGTAGGTTGTGGAAAGGTTGGGCGATGGCAGTCCGAAAGAGGCGGGCCGCTTGATTTCGTAGACTTGCTTTTCGTTGTAGCTTAGGTTTTTGCCCAATTTATAGCGCAGGTTGGTGTTTGTGTTTTTGTCGCCGACCACTTTTATGGGCGAGTCGACGCGGATGGTGCCGTGGTCGGTGGTCAGCACGACACGGGCTCCGTTTTCGGCAATGCGCCGGAACAGTTCGCCGGCGGAAGAGTGGCGAAACCATGATTCTGTCAGCGACCGGTAGGCCGCATCGCTCGAAGCCAATTCGCGAATCATTTTTGAATCGGTTCGGGCGTGGGAAAGCATGTCGATGAAGTTGAACACGACAACGTTGAGGTCGTAGTCGTTCAAGTTGTTGAAATTTTGGAGCAATTTTTCTCCAAACGTTGTTTCATAGATTTTGTTGTATGAAAAGCGGTAGCGTTTGCGGAAACGGTCCAATTGGGTTTGGATGAGTGGCGACTCGTTGATGTTTTTCCCTTCTTCCGAATCTTCGTCGACCCACAAGTCGGGAAACATGCGTTCGATTTGCGCCGGCATCAGCCCCGAAAAGATGGCGTTGCGGGCATATTGCGTTGCCGTGGGCAGGATGGATGTGTAGAGTTCTTCTTCGATGTTGAAATGTTCGGAAACGATGGGCTTGACGATGCGCCATTGGTCGAGCCGGAAATTGTCGATGAGGATGAAGAATACTTTTTCGCCATTGTCGAGAGGCGGGAACACTTTGCGCTTGAAGATGTCGGGGCTCATCATCGGGCGGTCGTCGGAATTGAGCCACGATTCGTAATGCTTTTTGACAAATTTGCAGAAAGCGGCGTCGGCTTCGTTTTTTTGCATGAGCAGGAGTTCGTCCATGTTGGTGTCGGTCTGCGACAATTCCATTTCCCAGAACACCAATTTCCGGTAAAGCTCATACCAATCGTCGATTTTTCCGGCATTGCCGATCAGCTGCGATATCCGTTGGAATTCTTGCCGATAGTCGGAAGTGGCTTTTTGCGAGACTAGCACATTGGAATGAAGATTCTTTTTCAGCGACATCAATATTTGGTTCGGATTGACCGGTTTTATCAAATAGTCGGCGATTTTGTTCCCGACAGCTTGATTCATGATGTTTTCTTCTTCGCTTTTCGTGATCATGATGACCGGAACGTCGGGACTGTTCTGTTTGATTTGCGACAATGCTTCCAAGCCGCTGATGCCCGGCATGTTTTCGTCGAGGATAATCAAGTCGAACGGTTCTTCCGCCACTTTGTCGAGCGCGTCGGCACCGTTGCTGACGGTAGTCACGTCGTATCCTTTTTGCTTCAAGAAAAGAATATGGGGTTTCAGCAAGTCGATTTCATCGTCTGCCCAAAGTATTTTTCCGTTGTGTTCCATGTCGTTCCGGTTGGTTAGATATGTACAAATATAGCGTAAGCTGAGTGCAAAACAAAAAACTTGTTTGATTTTGTTTTGCCGCGCCGAGTTTGTATAGCTGAGTTTGTATAGCTGAAATCAGTGGAGGATGTGGGCGGAATACAAAGGGGCGGTCAGAGCGAGCCGTTTTCGATGGCGGCTTCGGCTTCCGATATTTGTTGCTCGACTGCCTCATCGGATTGCTCTTGCAAGAAGAGAAAATAGTCGTTGAACGAGCGGCCTTCTTTCAGCAACAAATTGAAATTCTTTTCGCTGATAAACACCGGACGCACTTGCGGCGGAATTGTCACTTGCTTGTCGGCAAACAGCAACCGGCTGTATTCTTCCAAGTCGGCGTAGTCGGTGAATCCTTTGACGACTATGATGCCCAGCTGCCCGAATGTCATTCGGTCGATGTCGAAGTCGCGCACGGCATAGGTAGAGAAATTGTGGCGTGCCACGTCGAAGAGCAAGCGATTGGACGAAACGCTGTCGACGGAATATGTGAGCAGGCACACATGCGGCCCTTCGCGCGACGGGTCGAACGGCGTAAATTCGGTGGTGGCATTGCCTTCTATCGTGTCGTTGGAGAGGCGTATCGACCAAACCATCCCTCGGATGTTTCCGCTTGTTCCGGAATTGATTTTGCGCCCTTTTGCCAAATCTTTCAGAATGTCGGATGCCATCGGGGTGATGTCGGTTTCCGGATAGCGCACGAGCAGTTCTTTCAGCGTTTCTTGGAATTTGTCGTACTCTCCTTCCGGCAAATAGGCGAAAGCATGCAGCAGCATAAATTTCGGCATGATTTTCGAAAGCGGGTAGCGTCGCATCATTTCTTCGTATCCTTCGTGGACTTCTGCGTTGCGGTTGGCGAGATAGTCGGCATAGGTCTTTTCGTACATTTCTTCCTGATCTTTTTCCATGTTGCGCAGGCTTTCGATGTAGTTCGGATTTGCCAATGCCAGCCCGTATTTGCTTTCCGGGAAATCGGAGAGTATTTTTTGCCGGTATATTTCCGCTTTGTCGGAATATCCGTAGCGCACGAACATGAGGTACATGTTGTAGTAGACGTCGAGCCGATAGATGTTGTCGGGATAGCGTTCGAGCAATTCGTTGAATGCGTTTTCGGAGGCGGTGACGTCTTCCAGCTTGTCTTTCAGGATGATTCCCATGTTGAACAAGCCTTCTTGTATGATGTTGTTGGAGTTAACAATTTCCTCTTCGGTTTTCGGGATTTGCACCAAATAGTATTCCGGATAGTGGGGGTCTTGTTCCCGAGCAAGCTGTTCTTCGTTTTTCTTGATTTCGGCAATTTGTTCGTCCGACAAGGGATTGCCCAACGAATCGGTCAATTCTTCCGTTTCGTCTTCGCTGTAGTCGGCTTCTGCGTCGAAATCCGACATGGAGAATGTGGTTTTGTTGATGCGCCGCCAATCGTCTTCCAGCTTTCTGCTTCCCCAACGGCGTTGGAATTCGGTTTTTCCGGCGTTTTTAGTGGCGGTGTTGTAGAAATACCATGATTTGTCGGTGTTGAGCGTGTAGGTTGTCGTGTTGCTTTGCAATTGGCTTGCATTCGCGCTTTGCTGCGCGAGGTATTCTTGCCTGCGGGCTTCTTCGGCTGCCTCTTCTTCTTTTTTCTTCAATTCGGCCACCAATCGTTCGGCCACTTTTTGCTGTTCTTCGGGCGAAAGTTTCGCCAAGCGGAGCAGCGAGTCTTGCAATGTGACGTTTTGCGAGTATATGGCCAATTCGTCGAGCACGTCGGAACGCAATTTCAAGGTGGCGTAGTTGGGATAGTCTTCCGGCAATTGCGCGATTCCTTCGGAGTAGCATGGTTGCGCTTTGTCGTATTCGAAGCGGTCGAAATAGATTCCTCCCAGCGTGATTTGGTTGATGGCTTTGTCGATTCCGTTGCGTGTGCTTTTTTCGTTGGCAAGGATGTAGTTTTCGACGGCTTTGGCCGTGTCGCCGCGCGACAGGTACATGTTTCCGACGGCATAATAGATTTGGTCGAGATAGTCTTTATTGCGGTCGAGGCGTGTCATTCGCAACAAGGATTTCACTTCCGATTCGATGTTTGTGCCTGAAAACACTTCGCTTTGCTTGATGCGCGCGTTGAATTGGGTGCGGTATGTCGCGCTTGACGCGCCGGCCACGCGCTTGAACATCCGGTAGGCGTTTGCATTGTCGCCGTTGGCTTCATACACTTGCCCGAGCAGAAACGACAGCCGTGTTTTTTGCGCTCCGCCGGTGGCATCGACAGCCGCGTTGAGCACGGGTGCGGCTTGCGCGTATTGTTTCGTGCGCACGAGAAATCCGCCGTAGGCCGTGTTGTAGAGTTTTTTCAAGCGTTTGTTTGTAAGTTCTTCCGGTTTCAGGCGGGCTACGACGTTTTCAGCCTCGTTGGTCCATCCTAATGCGGAATAGCTTCTCAATTGCCATATTTTTGCTTCAGTGATGAGTTCGGGCATCCATGTGAAATATCGTTCGATATACATGAATGTGGCAGCGGCGCCGAGAAAATCCCCGTTGAGATATTGGGCTTCTCCCATCAGCCGCCATGCATTGTGGAGGAAGGGGTTGTACTCTCCGCGTTGCAGAAATTCGCGATATTTCGGGTCGCGCATCTTCGAGCGGTTTCGTTTCGGCTTTTTTTGGATGGAGTGGAGCGCTATTGCTTTTTGCATTTTTTCGATGGTCCGATCGAAATTGGACGACGGGTGCGTGGCTTTTTCGTCGGCAAACGATTCGGCAGGATGCAGGTAGATGAAATCGGAATAATCGTCTTCGTATTCCTCTTCCATTTTTTTCAGTTCTTCTTCGTAGTGTGTCTCTCCGTTGAAATACACATTGTAGCGCGTTGTAAATGCTTGGAAAAAGCGCGAACCGGCTGTGTTTTTCTTCGTGCTGCAAGAATACAGCGCGATGGAAATCGCAGCCAGTGCCACAATCGCATATTTCGCCGAACGACATTTCATATCATTAAAAACGCAAAACGGGGTGAATTATTGCCGTTTGCCGCAGCAATTGCGAGCGACGGCATAGATTATGATTTGGGTGATGACAATTGTTGCGGAAGCCGGTATGTCCATGAAATAGGAAGCAAACAATCCTGCCGTGGCGCTGACAACGCCGATTGCGGCAGCGAGCGCCATCATCGGGCGCAGGCGGGATGTGAATAATTCTGCCGTCATTTGAGGCACGGTGAACAGCGACATCAATAGCATGATGCCGATTAGTTTAAGCGTCAATACGATGCAAATGGCCGTGAGCACGGTCATCATGCCGTTGACAAGCGCGACGGGCATGCCGATTGTGCGTGCGAAATCGCTGTCGAAGGCGCATATTGCAATCGGGCGGAAGTATTTTGCCAACAGGAATAGCAGCAAGGCAACGAATCCGGCGAATATTACCAAGTCGGCCGGCGTGATTGTCAGGATGTTTCCAAAAAGGAAAGATTGCAATTCCGGCACGTAGCCCGGCGTAAGGAAAATGAAAAGCACGCCTATTGCCATGCCTAATGCCCATATCACGGAAATTGCAGAGTCGGAGCGCACTTTTCGCCGCGTCGAAAGCCATTCAGCCCCCAAAGCGGCGGCTACGGCAAAGATTCCGGCCGATGCAATCGGGTTCAGTCCCAAATAATATCCGAGGCCGAGGCCGCCGAACGATGCGTGGGTCACTCCGCCGGCAACGAAGAGCATCCGGCGAGTTGCCACGTATGTGCCGATAATGGCGGATGCTATGCCTACCAATATCAGCCCGATCAGTGCGTTGCGAAAAAAAACGTATTCAAAAATTTCCATGCGTTCAGTTTGTTATGTTTCGTTTTTGCCGTTCTTCCGCGACGAGAAACAGCAATTCTTCTTCGACAGCTTTTGGAAGGGCGATGCCGCGCAATTGCAATGAGCGCGCCCATCCTGCAATGTCGTCGGGCAGCAATGTCAGCAGCACGTCGCGAAATTCTTCGGTTTGGCTTTCCGTATATTCTTCGGGGCGCAATCCTTTATAGGCGTCGAGTTCTTCATCGTCGTAGTAAACGATTTCATCCGAAATGCCTTTGATCAAGGAATCTTTTTCACACACGATGTGCATGCCGCAGCATTGTGTTTGCGTCGGCGTTTCGCTTGCGCCGGCATCGGTGTTGTCGCCTGTTTTGCCGTGGCTCAAACGATGGAGCGCGTAGAGAATCATTCCGAATGCGGCGGTCACAGCCGCAATGATCAAAGCTGCTTCCATTCTTCTTCCATTTTAAATCCGGCTTTCGACAATTCCTGCCAAAAAGAAGGGTAGGATTTGGCGACGACTTCCGGATTGCAAATTTTTATTTTGGGGAAACGCAATGTGGCAGGCGCGAACGCCATTGCCATGCGGTGGTCGTCGAATGTTTCGATTTCCGGCATGTTTTCGGGGGATATGTGTTTCCCGTCCCATGAAAGGGAACAGTCGGCATCGGATTCGACAATAAATCCCAATTTCAGCAATTGCGATTTCAACGCCTCGATTCTGTCGGTTTCCTTGATTTTCAGAGTAGACAAGCCAGTGAGCCGGTAAGGGATGCCGTTCAGGCATGCAGCGACAGCTATGGTTTGTGCCAAATCCGGCTGTTTCGTCAAGTCGAGAGCGAAGGACTTGACGCGGGGGAAATTGCCGGTTTTCAGCGTTGCTCCGTCGTTGTCGAATACGGTGTCGACGCTAAAAAGCCGGAATATTTCTTCAATCCGCTTGTCGCCTTGCACGCTGTCGGCACGCAAACCGTGCAGTCGGATTTCCGATTCGGGCAACAATGATTTCAGTTCATACCAATAGCTTGCAGCCGACCAATCTTTTTCCGAGTCGATGGTGGCCGGCTTGTATCCTGTTCCGTCGACGCGAATTTCGTTGGAATTAATGTCGAGCCTTGCGCCGAATTTTCGCATCAATGCGGCAGTCATTTCAATATAGGGTGTTGATACAACTGCTCCCGACAGCCGGATTGCCAGTCCGGTTTCCATGCAAGGGGCAATCATCATCAAAGCGGAGATGTATTGCGAGCTTATGTCGCCTTGCACGTCGAGCGGCAATCCCGAACGCAACGGTTTGCCTGCGATGCGCAACGGCGGGAAGCCTTCTTCCGCTTCATAGCCGATATCGGCGCCGCAACTGCGCAGGGCGTCGACTAAGATGCGAATGGGGCGGCGGCGCATTCTTGGCGAGCCGTCGAGCGTTATCCGTGCATCGGGCTTGGCTGCGAAATAGGCTGTCAGAAATCGCATGGCTGTCCCAGCGGCTCCTATGTCAATGCGACAATCGCGGCAGTCGCACGTTAAGGCGCGACGCAACACAGCCGTGTCGTCGCATTCGCCCGGATTGCTTGCGGCAAAAGGAACGCCGGCCAAGGCTTTCATGATTAAAAGTCGGTTTTCGATGCTTTTCGATTCAGGCAATGCGGCATCGATGAGTTTCGGCATCGGGCCGCAGGACAATGTCAATTCGTTTTTTTTCATTGCAAACCGGCGGTTATGATTATGCAAAGTTAATGCTTTTCTTTTTGTCGTAGGAAATTCATGCCGATCCGAAACTCTTTTTCCCGAAACTTCAATAGTTTCCACCTCTATTTTTGCGGAAAAAAGATTTTGCCATGAACGACATTTTTGAAATTGAGATTATGCACCGCATCGTATGGGTGATTTCATTGGTTGTAGCTGAATATGTGTTGGTGCTTGCCGCTGTGGGCGGAGATCTTGTCAGTGGGGTGCGGAAAGCGCGCCGCCGAGGGGAGGCCACGCGAAGCCGTGCATTGCGGCGGACAGTCGACAAAATAGCGCGATACTATAATGTGCTTGCCGTGCTGACTGTGGTCGACGCCATGCAGCTTACAGCCGTGTTTTATTTGCGTGTGGTGGAAGGCTATGATGTGCCGACGGTGCCGGTGTTCACGCTGGTTGGGTCGCTCGGCATGGCAGCCGTGGAAGTGAAAAGCATTTTTGAGAAAGGCGATGAAAAGGAGAAACGGCAATTGGCGGAGATTGCCGAGTTGCTGGAAAACTTGACGGGAAACGAGCATGTGAAGCAAATTTCTGAAATATTGAAGAATGCAAAAAAATGAAGTGGTTTACAATTGAAGAATTGACACGCTCGTCGACGGCCGAACGGTTGCATATCGACAATAAGCCGAGCGAAGCGGTCGTAGGCAATTTAAAGCGTTTGGCGGAACAGACGCTTGATCCGGCACGGGCGTTGCTGGGAAGCCCGATTTTTGTCAATAGCGGCTATCGTTGCCCGCAATTGAACAAGGTGGTGGGCGGAGTGTCCAATTCCTTCCATTTGCAAGGACGTGCGGCCGACCTCGACACTCGCAACGGGCGAAATCGCGAATTGTATGATATTTTGCAGGCGTTGCCCCATGTGGAATTGATTTGGGAGCGAGGCGGCGCATGGATTCATGTGGCATTGTAGATTTTTTGGAGGAGATTGCAACTTTTGGAGTGTTTGCCAACGTCTAACGGGCAAACACTCCGATTTTTTTATTTTGCACGATCATTTGAATATGAAAAGATTGATATTTTTGTTTGGCGTTATGGCCGCGATGTTTCAGGCGTGGTCGCAAAATGGCATGCCGGCCGACACGCTGCAATCTGTCACGTTGGAAGAAGTGAAAGTGACACACTCGGCAATTGTCGACAAGAGCGACCGGAAATTGTTGATTCCCACCGAAAAGCAATTGCGCATGTCGAGCAATGGCGTCGATTTGTTGCGAAACATGCAAATGCCGATGTTGACTGTGGATATTGTCAACGATCAAATTAAATTGTCCGGCAATGGGTCGCTTGCCATCTGCATCAATGGGCGCGAAGCAGATATCGCCGACGTGAAAGCACTCGATCCGCGCACCGTGAAGCGCATAGAATTTCATGAAAGCCCGTCGATGCGCTATGGTGGTGTCGACGGCGTGATCGACTATATCGTGGAGCAGCCGACTTCGGGAGGCAGCTTCGTGGCGAGCGGCCAGCAGTCGTATGTCGGTTGGGGAAATTACAACGTTTCCGGAAAATTCAACAAAGGAAATTCGCAATTCGGGCTTTATGGAAACTTTGGCGAGCGATACGGCTTTACGAATTGGCGCGACAATGAGGAACGCTATCAGACACTCGACGGGCAGCAGTTCACGCGCACGGAAAAAGGCTTGCCGGGGACGACGGAAACCCCGTGGTACGCAGTGGCGTTGGACTATGGATATTCGAAGTCTGACAAGATGCTTTTTGTGGCGCAAGCGAAGTTTCGCGGCAATCCCGGGCATGTGACCGAATTCAATGGGGAACTTGCGAATTCATATTCATCGGGTTGGCAGCGAGTTTTCGACCGTTCGGCGTACGATAGGATTCGCCCGTCTCTCGATTTGTATTGGCAACGAAACATGCAACACGGCCAATCGTTGATGCTTAACGTCGTAGGAACGTACGATTCAAAACAGTCGGAACATTTCTATCGCACTGAAAATCATGGCATCTCGCAAGACGATGCAGATTTGCAGACCGTAATCGACAGTCGCAGCTATTCGCTGATTGCCAATGGAAATTATGAAAAGCGTTGGGATATCGGGCGATTGACAACCGGTATTCGCTATTCTCATGGCTGGGGCGACAACGATTATCTCAGCAGCCATGTTCGGGAAAAGACCCGCGAGGGGAAAACGCTTGTCTATGCAGAGTGGTGGCAGCCTATTCGCGAAAAGTTCGATTATAAACTGAGCATAGCGGGAAAACAACGCTCGTTTCGCATAGCGGGCGAGGAGCCGACAAACACTTTCGACGTGATTGCGTCGTTGGAAACGCGCCTAAGGCTGAATGGGGAAAATACTTTGCGGTTGGGGCTTTCCACTTCGACAAACACGCCCGATGCAAACGATTTGACAAGCGCGTTGCAGGATTTGGACGAATTTCAGAAATATCGAGGAAATCCGGCGTTGAAACCTTATCGGAAATACAAAGCGACAGCGCAGTACGAGTTGGCGAAAGGCGTGTTTTTCGGCCGGTTGAAAACTACTTGCGATTATTACAAGAATCCGGTGATGGAGGACAAATATTGGGTGACGGAAGGCGGAGAAACTTTTTTGCTCAACACGCTTGCCAACCAGCGCAGCATGATGCAGGCCACGGTGCTCGCCACAGTGCGTGTGGCCGTAGTGCCCGACTGGCTTACTGTGGCCGGCAATATCGGATGGGAACGCGACGTGTCGAAAGGGCTCCATTACGAGCATCGCCATAGCAGCATGATTGCGAATTGGGATGTGATGCTGACTTATCGTAATTTTGCATTGGGGTATGCCGGAGGAATCAATCAAAAATATTTGTGGGGCGAGACAATCCATGGCGATGAAAATTACCAAGTTGTGCAATTGTCGTATAAATGGCGTGATTGGAATTTTGCAATTGGCATAGTCAATCCGTTTATGGACAATTACAACGTTCCGAGCGAAAATCTCAATCGCTATGGCGGTTATACTCGCAAATGGCATGTCACGATGGCGGAAAATTTGGGATTCATCAGCATTTCTTATGCCGTGCAATGGGGGCGCAAGGCCAAACAAATGGAAAAACGCTTGAACAACAGCTATGATGGAGGTGCGATCGGGACTACTGGCAAATGACAACTTTCGATAGCGCGAAAAAACGTAATTTGGGTAATAATAACCATAAAATTGGTATTTCATGTGTTTGCATTAATGCTTACTTTTGTAATAAAAAAAGATGAAAGGCAAAATTATCATGATGCTTGCAGGTTTGGTTGGCATGGGACAAGCGGCAACAACATCGCAAACGACGGAACCCATGCCCGGAAAAGACGGAAATAAGTATGTGCCTTACGAAGAGCGCACCGGCAACGAATCGATTGTCTATTTTACGCGCAATCTCAGCGCCGAAGGCTTGATAAGGGCTTACGAGCAAGTGAGCGCCAATATCGAAGGCCGTGTCGGAGTGAAATTGCACACGGGAGAGCAAAACGGGCCGAACATCATTCCTCACAAATGGGTGGAAGCGCTTATCCGCAAGGATTTGCCCGATGCCAGCATTGTGGAAACAAACACATATTATGTTGGCGATCGCTATACGACGGAGCAACACCGGCAGACGTTGAAGGTGAACGGATGGACTTTCTGTCCGGTGGACATCATGGATGAAGAAGACACTTTGACGCTTCCCGTCGTAGGCGGCAAATGGTTTAAGAAAATGGCCGTCGGGAGCCATCTTCCCAATTACAATTCGCTTGTCGTGTTGACACATTTCAAAGGACATACGCAAGGCGGTTTCGGAGGCAGCAATAAGAATATCGGCATCGGCTGTGCCGACGGCAGGATCGGCAAGGCATGGATTCATACCACGCCCGGACAGGACAACCAATGGGATATCGCCAAGGAGGAATTCATGGAGCGAATGACGGAATCGACAAAGGCCGTTGTCGACCATTTTGGCCAACATATCACGTATGTCAACGTGATGCGCAACATGTCGGTTTCTTGCGATTGCGAGGGGGTGAATGCCGAACCGGTGGTTACGCCCAACGTGGGCATCTTGTCGTCGACCGACATTCTTGCTCTCGACCAAGCCTGTGTGGATTTGGTGTATGCCATGACAGAAGCCGAGCATCATGACCTTGTGGAGCGTATCGAAACACGCCACGGGTTGCGGCAATTGTCGTATATGAAAGAGCTTGGCATGGGCAACGACCGTTATATCCTTATCGATTTGGACAACGGAGGAAAGCGCATTACGCCGGCCGAAGCGGTGAAAGGGCTTAAACCGTTTGTGCAAGAATAACCGGCACTGACTGAGCATGCGAAAATGAATCAAGGCGCGGAAGGCGAATTGCTTTTCGTAGGGTGGATTTTTGTAAGTGTTTGTTTATGGAACGATTGGTAAAAACGATATTGTTGGTCATCGTGACGGCGGTTTTCCTTTCTTGCACGGACGAGCCGCAGCAGGGGAACGAAAATCCTACGGAGATTTCTCCCGACGACAATGAAGAAAATAATGACATTACGACTATGAACGAAACTATAAAAATTGAAGTAAATGGCACGACATTCACGGCAACATTGGACGACAATGCCGCCGCTCGCGCTTTTGCAGCCATGCTGCCGTTGACGCTCGACATGCGAGATTTGAATGGAAATGAGAAGTATTTCTATTTGAATGTTGCATTGCCGACAAAATCATACAATCCGGCGACGATTCATGCAGGCGACTTGATGCTGTATGGGTCGGCTTGTGTTGTCTTGTTTTATAAAACGTTTTCGTCGGGGTATTCTTATACCCGACTCGGGCGAATAGATGATCCTTCCGGATTGGCGGCTGCCGTGGGCAGTGGAAATGCGACTGTTTCATTTTTTGTAGCGGAAGATTAAGCAATAAGCTTGCGTGCATAGGTTGTGGATGTTTCCGCAATGCTTGTTTCGTTGTCAGATTTTTGCTTATTTTGTGCATAAATATGAAAACTATGCGTGCGATTCTTTCTTTTGTGGCGACTTTGTTGTCGGCAGCATCTGTGTCGGGGGCAAATTTCCACTTGGATTGCCGTTTGCATGATTTGCAGAAGGGCGATACGGTGTTTTGCGGATCCTACGAGTATATTTATTTTGACCCGATTCGTGTCGATACGTTTCCGGTGACGGAGGCAGGACGTTTGGCGGTCGACACGCAATTGCCGCATCCGGCAAACATGATCGTGTGGGTGCACGATGCCAACGGAAAGCCGATGTCGACATGCTTTCGTGGCGCGGATTTGCTCGCTGTCCCGGGCGATTCGGTGGAAATCGAAGGGACGGTGGCTTATTTGGGCGCGGCAGCCAAGTCGGGAAGCATCTACGACGATCCATTGGTGAATGCTTATGTCAAAGAGGAAAGTATTTTTCATGAAAAATTAATCGACATATACAGGCAAATTGCAAAATGCCGAACCGAGGAAAACGAAGACAGCCTGCAAAAATATTCCGCGCTTTACAATCAAACGAATTCGCATCCGCGTTTGCGCCAGCTGCGCGATTCGTTGATGCGTTCCAACGACAATTTATACGGCGCGGCGATTTATGCCAGTTATATCGACGGTTGCGGCATCGACGAGCAGCAACGGCGGTTGGATGCCTTTGCGCCTGAAATACGCAATTCCTATTTCGGAAAATTGTTTGAGCGGCATCTCTCCACGATGCGTTCGATTGCGGTGGGCGGCATGTTGGACGACTTGGCATTTGTCGACAAAAACGGCATGACGCGGAAATTGTCGGACTATCGGGGGCATTATTTGATGATTTACCATTGGGGGCTGTGCCCGGGCACAATTTGGGCTAATCCTCGCATTAAGGAATTGTATGCCAAATACCACGATCGCGGCTTTGAAATAGTTGGAATCACGCAGGAAGATTTGCTGAACACCTCTTATCTGGATTCTCCGCTTGCCGACACGATTCGCGAGCTTGTCGATCAACCGTGGGCGGCAACAGCCTATTTGGACAATCCGGAGAACGCCTATCTAAAAAATCGCCTTTATTTGTCGGGCGTGCCGCTTGTTTTTGTCGTAGATCCCGATGGGACTGTGCTTTTCCGTGGATATTATACCGACGGAGAAGACGAGGTTAAAAAGATTCTTGCCACGCTTGGCGAATGACAGCAGGGGTGTCGTTGGGTTGCCGAGCCGTGCAAATTTGGAGAAACCGATTTAAAGTCGTACCTTTGTGGCAGAATTTCTGCGCATGTGGCGTAATTGGTAGCCGCGTTAGACTTAGGATCTAATGACGTAAGTCGTGGGGGTTCGAGTCCCTTCATGCGCACGAAGGCCAAAAGCTGTTTCGCAAAGCGAGGCAGCTTTTTTATTTTTCCCGAGTGCCGAAACGTTGCAATGTCCCTGTGTCGCCGCGCTGGCTGCGATATATGGAAAGTGGCTCGCCGGCGAGTCGAACGGACTGACTATCAGTCGCGAAGCGGCTTTCTGCGAATTTGTCAAGGCGACAATGTTGATTCTTTCCGAATCCCTCTGTTTTTTCCTGTCGGAAAACCCTTCTTCCTATTGACGCGCTGTGCGCTTGAACAGATGAGAACATTGCGTGTTTGCCTGACTTGCAGCTTTTTTGCTTTTCCACCTTTGGCAAGCGATTGCCGTGTTTCCACGATAGATGGATTCGCTGATTGCAAAGCGATATATATATAATTCCCGAAGATGTCGGAATGAGCGGAAGCGAAAAAATCCCTGCCGCAACTTCCGGCAGGGATTTTTATCTGATGTTTGAGATGTGTGTTATTTCTTCACGACGCGAAGCATGGTCGAAGCGTCGCCGGTCGTCACTTTTAGCACGTAAATGCCGCGAGGATTGTTTGTCAAATCGACGCTGTCGACTTGTTTGTAGTCGCCAACCAACCGGCCGTCGGCGCTATATACTTCCACGTCGGCCATCGCAGCGCCGCCAATGTGCACGATTCCGGAAGTCGGATTCGGATAGGCGGTAATTTCTGATGTTTCCATTGAGCCGACACCCGCAGGATCGCCTACGAAAAAGTCGACAGAAGCCAAATCCGAATCGAAATTGCAGATTGTCTCGTCGACTGTGAAGCTTATCGCGACAAAGCGATATGTCATGCCTTCTTTGAAAGCAGAAGACGACAACGTTACCGGTACTTCAAACACCCTTTCTCCGTTTTCTGACAAGGACACTGCAACAGATTGACGTTTGAGCGCGTTGCCGGTTGTCGCATTTTGCAATTCGCATTCCAATACTCCCGATACCGGCGTGGTGGCATTGTTTCGCAACGGCACGTAGAACGACACTCTGTCGCCCGGCTCTTTGATACCTTCTTCCACGAAAACGGCATCGGTCAGCGCTACATCGACGACATCGGCTGTCGCGCCGAAGATGATATCGTCGCCCGAAATGGTCATGATCGTGAATTCCGGCATGGCCACGCGAATCCAATCGTAGTCGTATCCGTCGCCGACATCCTCTTTCGTCACTGCCCATACGGTATATTCTCCGTCGGCGAGCGCTTCAAGCTCGTCTTGCAAATAGAATGACAATTCTGGGATGATGTTCCATCCTTGCAGTGGAAGGTTCGAGTATCCTTCGGCAATTGCCACGCGGTTGAAATCTGCATCATAGACGGCCACTGACACGCTTCCTATGAAATCGTGGGCGGTGATGTTCCATAGATTGTTCACGTCGATTCTGATGCGGTCGCCCTTTTTTGCTGCATCCACTTGCGGATTTACACCATATTCGCCCATCGTGTAGATATTGAAGGATTTTTGGCCTGTCGAGCCGCGCATGGTCTCGTCTTTTTGCACGGTCACGATCGATTGGTCTTCGGTAAATCCTCCGGCACCTCCGCCAATTCCGAGGCTGGGCGGATTCATCAATTCCATATCGTAGAAGCCGTCGGAAGCGCCGCCCCAACCCCAATTGATGTGAAGGAAGTCGTTGCTGTCGTAGCCGTCGACCACATATTCATGTCCGCCGACAGTGCCTTGTCCCCCAAAGAGAACGGGACGGGCATTGTCGAGCTCGGATTTGATTAGCTCGCGAAAAGCGTTCACGGTGTAAGCATCGCGAAGGTAGGTTTGCGCTTTATAGCCGAAATAGGTGCCCAACGCGATGGCAATGTCGGAATCGTAGGCGCCGCTCGCTTCGTAGGAGTAGCTCATGTCGATCGACACGCCGCAGTCGTACATCAATTTTGCCACAGCGTCTTGTGCCGTTTGCGACGAGAGGGAATTGTAGGTATCGAGCATGTTGTCCCAATCGTAGACTGATTCGCTGAAATCAACTTCCAACGACGGGTCGTTTGCGTTTTGGTGTTCGCCTTGGCCTTGCACGGGCCATTCCCAATATTTCATCACTTGGGCCATCGCCGTCGCTCCGCATCCGGTGACGCTCCGGCGGTTGTAGTTCTTGTCAATGGGGCACATGTTGTTGTAGGGGGCGTCTTGGTTCCATCGCGTAGTCACCAACGGCTCTACAATTGTTTCCGCAAGGGTCGACACCTGCACTTTGCGTGCCACTGCATCGCCCGATTGCACGCGAGCCACATAGTCGGCGTATTTGTTCAGCCATGCTTGCGCATTGGCGGGAATATTCGCAGAATCGAAGAAGCCGTCGGCCGAATAGCCCACGATTTCCGTCAGCTCGTCGTCGCCCGAAACGATGATGAATCCTTTTCCGTCGGAGGAGTTGAACACATAGTAGGGAGCTGCGCTGCTCGCTGTGGCGGTTCGCGGAGCCGGTACCAATTGCCGGTTTGGTTGCCCTAATTGCATGTATTTTGTCGCGACAGCCATCGCTTGCGACTCGCTTATTTGCTCGGCGGAGGCTGTGGCTGCCATTGCGCCGATGGCCAATAAAAATCCTATTTTGTTCATAATTGATTAAAAAATAGCGGTCAAATAAAAAAAACAGCGGTCAAAGATAGTGTAAACTGTTTAATTTGCAAATGCCTGAAACGCATTTGCGGCATAGAAAACATCTTAAATATGCGGCGTGTTGTGTATTATAAATATGGAAAAATTGACACTTCCATAGGTCCGATGGTCTGCGAAATGGGGCAATTGGGAGAAGTCGTGGTCGCGCGAATGCTCGATGACGAACACAGAGCCTTCTTGCAACAGGCCGGATTGGAGCACCAACTCCGGAATTTCGGCAAAGCGCGGCAAGGCATAAGGCGGGTCGGCAAAGACGATGTCAAACGGGCTGCCGGCCGAGGCAATGAAGCGGAACACGTCGCCACGCACGAGCGTCAGGTTTTTCTCGTTGAGTTCTTGCGCCACTTTTTTTATGAATTGGCATTGCACGTTGCTTTTTTCCACGGCCGTGACAGCCTTGCATCCGCGGGAAAGCAATTCGAAACTCATGGCTCCCGTGCCGGCAAACAAATCGAGTGCTGTCAGCTCCTCGAAATCAACAAGGTTTTCGAGCACGTTGAACAGGTTTTCGCGGGCGAAATCGGTAGTAGGGCGTGCTGTGATGTTTTTAGGTACATCAAATCTCCGTCGTCCGTATTTTCCTCTGATTATTCGCATAGCGGCAAAATTACTAAATCGAAAGGCGCTTGCATGGCATCTTTCCCCATTCGCAACAATTCGGCGGGGAAGATGAGTTGTGCCACGTTTTTTAAATGTTCGCGCAGTCGGGGCAATAGTTCCGATTTCAAATCTTTGTCGCCGACAATGCGCAACGAATCCGTCGGGTGCATGCCGCTTTGTTGCCAAGCAGCCATCACATAATAGAACGCGTCGTCGGCGTTGTCGAAATTGAAAATGTTGGCAAATGCCGGTTTTAAATTGCGGAAGGCTGTTATGCCGACGGAATTTTCGGAAAAATGTGCAAACATGACATTGCCGTCGCTGCGCACATGCCGCGTTTTGAAAAAGCGCAACAAGGGCGTGAGGCTGTGGGCGGTCGTCGGATTGTCGAACGTGCGGCGCAAAAACGAGTCCAAAGCGGGGTCGATTCCGTAAACAATCGATAAGCCGGCTTCTTTTATTTCGTCGATTTGCACATGGCGGTCGTCGTTGGGGTAAAGAAAGTCGTAGTATCGGCGGCATTCTTCCGGATTGTTTGCGGAAAACTCGTCGGGGATGAGGGCGAAACGGTCGCTGTCGACTAAAAAAGTGCGGCGGCCGAAAGGCGTCAAGAAAAAGGAGTTGTCGTAGACGGCTGCTTCCAATTCGTCGAGACGGTTGTCCTGAGATTTGTCGAAATGGATTGTGCCAAATGACAGCGAGTTGTCCTCCATTCGGCTATGTATCGCATATTTTATGCAGTCGCGACGAATCCGTGCGGCTAATTCCCATACTTCGGGATGGCGTATTTCCAATTGCGGTGTTGTCGCGTCGTTCATGCTCCGATGAGGTTGTTTTTGCAAATTTACGAGATAAATTCCGGTTTTTCCAAATGCATTTTTGATGAAATCGGAAGAAAGACGGTTGTATCCGTTTCCTTTTTCCGCAGCAAGCGTTATCTTTGCACCGCCGTTGCAAGCGAAGCAAGCGTGCTTGCAGGCAGATGCCTCTGTAGTTCAACGGATAGAATAGAAGTTTCCTAAACTTTTGATCCGAGTTCGATTCTCGGCGGAGGTACGATGGCGCATCCGGACGCTTTTTGCGCCCGGATGCGCTTTTATTTAAATATGCGTATAGGCAAGGGGCGAAAAACGGCCAGCAGATTTTTAGTGGAATTTGTCCTCCTCTGCCGCGCGATAGCGCGGATAGGGGAGGTGCCGCAGGCGGAGGGG
>OIXG01000349.1_pt1 | contig 58615 bp, 61 predicted proteins | sample 1587731 | NCBI WGS metagenome assembly OIXG01 (sample SAMEA3888908, study PRJEB22519) | human gut metagenome | biome: human gut; feature: human-associated habitat; material: faeces | place: Denmark | collected 2010 | reverse complement strand
AGCTATGTCTTCTTTTATGCGGTTTCCAATTTGCGCAAGTTATTGTACATTATCTCCAATTTGCGCAACTTATTGTACATTATCGTAGGATTAAGACAAAATTGAAGAGCTTGCCGCCTGTAATTCACAGACGGCAGGCCCTTTTGGCTGCTCGAACAATTTCAGCTATAAATAGTCGTCTAACTTTTGGGGGCACTTCAAGATAAGCCGACTTCTTTAGCATATATACATATTGTATACAGCAAGGTCTGGCATTTGAACGCCCTCTGGGAAACAAAAAAGTGCTCCCATGAAGTAAACAACGCCTCAAGGAAACACGTATTTCGCACCCGAGGAGCTTCATTGCGCCATTGCTTCAAACGAGGCGATGCTGACATCAACGCCCATCTCTTGTGCTCGAAGAACAAAGGCATCCTGTGCCCCGGTGTCTGTAATCAGCATTTCAACTTCTGTGATTTTTGCAAAAGTAGAAAAGGAATCGTGCCCCAGTTTTTTGCTGTCTGCCAAGAGAAAGCTATGCTTAGACTGCTTGATAAGCGCTTTTTTCACTACTGCGCTGTCTAAACTTGGAGTAGAAAGCCCATTCTCAATCGAAACTCCGTTAACAGCTAAAAAAGCTTTGTCGAAGCGCATTTCGTTAATTGTAGATAGGGCCGTAATTCCACTAGTGCAATGAAAATTGTGGCGCACAGGTCCACCAATCACAATGACATTAACATCCGTATTCACCTCCAGCCACATGCAAATCGGCAAATCAGTAGTTACCACTGTGAGGTTGGTGAATCGGCCTAATAGCTTTGCAAGCTCAAAGGTGGTTGTTCCCGTGTCCAATATAATCGTATCCCCATTAGAGATTTGTTTCACTGCGACAGCGGCGATTGCTCGCTTTTCAGCGATGGACTGGTCTTTCTTTTGTTGAGTGTTAAGTTCAAACATGGATTGCTGTCTGCTGACTGCGCCTCCGTGTGTCCTTTCAAGAAAGCCATTTTCGCTCAGTTCTCTCAAGTCACTGCGTATGGTAGCAGGGGAAACCGAAAAATACTCGCAAAGGTCGTTTACCGTTACGATTCCTTGCTTGTTGACCATTTCAACAATTGCTTGTTTTCTTGGAAGCGCTAACAGATTTTGATAGGTATGATCCATTATATCACCTTCTTATTGTGTTTATTTGGGATTTACGTCATTAAAACAACAATCCATCACAACGCTTCTTAATTAGTAACATCTTTTAGGGTCTTTTGTCAAGTAAGTGCTTATGAAGCGGCTTCGTCCGCATGACGCATCCGTGCAAAGTTCAACCCTTGCTTTCATGCTTTCCTTCCTCGGTTTTCGTTTTCATGTGAATCTGAGCGCAAAGGTCGCTCACTGCATCGCAAGCATTCTTGTACAAATCGATATAAGGGGCATAGCGAGCAAGGTTGTGCTCATTTGGATGAAAGACCTTTTCCGTTAATACATATTCTGCCGCTTTGCCGCGAATGTCGGAAATTGCACCAACGCCGGAGGCTGCAAGCAAAGCGCAGCCCCAGAGGGCACTGTCTTTGCGGGACAACACATGAAATTCATCGCCAGTAATATCCGCAAGAATTTGTCCCCAAACAGCAGACTTCGCACCGCCCCCAATCATTTTGATGGGACCTCCCTTCAAGTGCGGATAGTTCTTATTGAAGCTGCGCAGTGTTAGCGCAAGTTCATAACCGAAGCTCTCTAATAATGAGTGGTAGAAATGCCCTTTTGTGTGACTCCATGTATGGCCCATAAAGCACCCTCGCAGAGCGCCATTAAAGGGAATTGCGCTACCGCCAAGCAGGCCTATTGCCATCATATTCTCGCTGCCGGGAGGCACAGCAATGGCTTGCTCTTCCATTTCCGCAATAGCCTGTGCAAAGGTGAGGTCATGATCTTTCGCGAATGTGTTGATGAACCAGTCAATGGTAACGCCGGAGCCCTGAATGTATTTATGCACATAATAGTCGCTCTTACTTGCAGCGCCAATCACATCATACCCGCGCAGCTCCGTATCCAAATGAACTTCCGGGACCAAAATGCTGATAGCACCATATGAGGCAGCCTCAAATATCTTGTCTCCATAGTTCAAGATATTCGAGCCAACACAGCCGCTGACTTTATCTCCGGCACCCGCCACCAACGGGATACCCGCACGCAACCCCAAAAGAGCCGCTTGCTTTTCTCCTAGATAACCGCATACGGTATTGCAGTTTACGATTTTAGGTAGATGTGCCGGGTCGATTTTCAACTCTCTAATCATTGTTTCAGACCAAATCCCCCGCTGTACATCAGCCATTCCCGTCCACGCAATAAGGGAGTTGTCAATGGTTGCGTCTGCTACCGAGGTTCCCGAAAGGCGCCCGATCATATAGCCGTTGAGCATAACATATTTAGCGATACGGCAATGCTTTTTCGGAAATGCGTCCTTGAACCACGCGTACTTTGCGCACATTACCGGGGCGTTGGTGCCGCTAATTTCGTAAAACTCCCGTTCTAGGCGGCTACGCTGCTCATTTGCGTAAGGTACATATCTGCTGTCCAGCGAACACGACCATGTTGTCACATCTTCCCAGTGTTCATCCACACCGATGGCTCCTGCCATTTGTCCTGTAAAGGCCATCGCTTCAATCTGATCCGCATTCTCTGCAATAGCCGCTACACAACGGGCTATGCAGTGTACCGCCGCACGGTAGAGATCTTCTCCATGCTGCAGAAAAAAACCAGGGGCAGGCCTTTCATCTTTTACAGCCTCGCTCCATACGGCCAAGCAAGTGCTGTTGAGGTCATAAATTCCCGCTTTAATAAAACTTGTTCCAAGGTCAACCGCTAAAAACAGCTTTCTCTTCATATCGGCCCCTCCCAGCAGAACGGTTTATCTTACAAAATAATACACTCAAAGCCAAACACTTTTGCCATTGTCTGCACTTCGCTTGTTTTTTCACCCGGAATAAGGATGGCATGATGAGAGCACAAATTCTCCATAACTTGATGTCCGCTCTTATTCTTATAGTGGACGATAGCCCCATTTCTGCAATCGCTTCCTGGATATTGTGCATAGTCCTCAATCTCCGCCTGAATAATGCTAAGGCGGCGCATATCGGGATAGATTTTTACCATCGTGAGGTCTCCTATGGGATAGCGGCAATCCACCACGACAGCATTGTCATCCACAATTTCCAACACCTTTGGGCGAAGCGTCCATTCCGTGCAAAACCGACGTGCCGCAAGGCCGAAATAACCGCAATGCACCACCAGCGCGTGATTATCTGCATCTTCAATATCCGGGAATTTATCAATTTTTTCGTGCTTCAAAGCAGCCATGCCAACAAGGAAGGGATACACATTGCTCATCATATACGGCGTCTGCAAAACAGAATAAATCATATAATTTGAGAGTAGCGTCAGCGTATCTCCCTCACAGGCAAAAACAATGCCGTCCTTTTCAAAGAGCATATTCCATGCCAAGCACGGCGTACTATCCGAATAAAAGCTCTCATTGAGACAGTTGCAGCCAATCCCAACTACATTTCCTTCTTTTTCAATTTCCTCCTTTGCAGCAATATACAGTTTTACTGCGGATAGAAAAGCGCGCTCCGTAAGATCCGGATCGCAGTTGATATTCCACTCAGAGCTGGTTGTCTTCGCATCTTCATCAGAAATGCTCTTTGCTTTTTCAGCCAGCGCCTTCCAGCTTTTATAAATTAAACGCATACCAAAACTATCGCTCATGCTTTGGGTGCATTCTTTTTCCCACCAATAGAACTTCTTAAAAATATTTGCCTGCATTCCTTCGCCGGGGTCATCTTGGAACATCAAGAATTTCACTCCGCTCCGCAGCTGGCGTTTTGTGGCCAAAGCCCGCAAAATTACCTTAGCCAGCTGAATTTGATAGGGAGCAAACACAGTCAACTTTTTATCGCGCAAATAACTGACAATTTCCCAATCCCACATCTCCACAGTGGCGAATTCAGAGGTCAGTACAATAACCGGCAGATTATAGTCGCTTATTTTTTTGTGATAATGAAAAACCGCACCAATTAAAACAGGGAAAACAATTGCGTCTGCCTCAGGAGAAGCCGGTGCACCCATTTCCACAGGGGGGAGAAAATCAGCCGCCTCTCCGTATGTATCCCGCAGAACCTTCATTTGCTGTGCAAATTCTCCTTGCTCTCGATCATTAAACTCCGCGAAAAAAAGCGGTTGTAATTTGGCTTTCATAAAGTTTCTCCTTACGAATTGTTGTGATTTATATGGTGAAAAAGCGGGCAGGGCGGTTTCCCGCGCCCGCCCGCTGCACATATCATAACACTATGTTTCCAAGTTTAGCAGCAAGGTATAGGTTACAGCTCCGGCCACTTGGCAATGTAAGTATCAACCGTATCAAGGGTCAGGCGATGCCAGGAGTTGCCGTAAACCCACTTGCCATCAAATTTCAGCGTCTCGTAGCCTTCGTAATCCATGCCAGGGACCAAGGTCTCGCCGGCAATAACCTTGCGGCCCAGCTCAGCGGCAGCTGCAAAAGGATCACCGGGGTAGTGGATAGAGGACATCAGCATAGAGCCGTTCTCCATAGCATACTTAGCACCACCGGGGCAGGCATGACCCGCACCGTGGACAGTATCGCCAACACCCATCTCATTGATGGCGCGGCACATACCCTCGGTACCACCGGCAGAGGAGGACCAAATCACACTGACCTCGGGATGGCCCAAGATGACCTGCTTCGTTACTTCAGAAGCGGTATCATCCGAGTCGTTGTGCTCCAGCCAAGCTCCGCGCTCGGTCATGCTCTTCAGGTTTGGATAGGTGGCGGTGGCATAATCATAGAATGCGTTGCACCACTTCACCTGGAAAGGCGTGGTCAGCTTGCCGACCATCAGGCAATAGGTAAAATCATCGCCCAGAGCAGCAACCAGCTCATCGACATAAGCCTTCACAAAGGGTGCAGCTTCAAAAGGCTCCAGCAGATAATCGGCGTTGGTCATGTAGTCGTCACCTTCGATAATGATAACCAGAGTCCCCTTCAACTTGGCCTCGGCCAAGGCTTCGTTCACCGCCTCACCGGCAGTGGGGCAGCAAATCAGCACATCAGGGTCCGTGGCCAAGGCGTCCATCAAGCAGGACATTTGAGAGGCGGCGTCAAAATCAGCGGGAGCGTAGTAAGTCCAGGTGCAGTTACCGTTCTGCTTGGCTTCCCATTCCTTGCCAGCGAGATTGGCGCAGTCAAACCAATAGTAGCCAGTGGTCTTGTGTACGCAAGCAACCTTCAGATTCGTCAAATCAATCTGACGGCCACTGGCCTTGTGGACAACAATATTGCTGCCCTCAGTGCGTTCATAAGAGTCTGGTGTATTAATGTAGTCTGTCAGGTTGGAGGCAGCGGCGTCAGGGCCATCATCATTGGTAGGCTTGCTGCCGCAGCCGACCAGCATCACCATGACCATCGCGAGCGCCAAAACGGCACTAAAGATCTTCGTCTTTTTCATTTTTCTATTTCCTTTCATTTTTATATGCTATAAAGAGCTTCTCGCCACGCTCTTGTAGCCTTATCTTGCGTGCAGATACATTTTGAACTTAGCAGAGAACAAATGCCTAAAACTCTGATTAGACAGAAGAATTACCACAAGCAGCATTGCGCCGCACATGAATTCTGCGACATAGTCCGTAGAGCCTGCCAAGGTTAAGCCTGTATTGATAACTTGGACGCAAAGGCAGGCAATCAGCACATTGCTGACTTTCGACTGACCTACAGAGGTCGCAATACCACTCAAGAGGACAATCAACATGATCATCGCCGTCAGTGAAGTGCCAAAGTCAGGCTTTGTGGAGCCAAACATACAGAGGATGCAAATGCCACCGACAGCCGAGAGCATACCGCTGATGGAATAGACCACAATCAAAGTCACTTCATTGTTGATACCGCTGTATGTATTGGCAACCTTATTAAGACCAAAAAGCTTTGTTTGCTGTCCAAAGGTCGTCTTGTTCAAAAATACTGAGCAAAACAAAAAGCAGGCAATGGTCAACAAAAGGAGAACGGGGATTACTCCTGCAATATAGGTGGAGCCGAACTTCAGCAGAGGCTTTGGGCCCATCACAGATGAGCTTTTTGTAACGAGATGGGCAATGCCTTCAAATAGACGGGTTGCGCAAATGGTAGAAAGCAGCTGCGTTAGACGACACCGTGAAACCAAAAGAGCAATTAAGGTACCGCACATTCCGCCTACCAGCAAAGCAGTCAAAAGGCTAATCAGTAACGCCATGGCCACAGGCATTCCGGGACTGAGTGCCGTATAAACTGTGGCCATCACGATAGCGGCCAGATTCCCCGTGGTCACGCACGCAAAGTTCATGCCGCCGCAAACACTTGTCAGGAAAAACGCCGTCGCAAAGCAACCGTACTCCACTAACTGCAAAGCAATGTTCTTTGCGTTTGCCACGGAGAAAAATATTTCCGGACTCTTTCCGCCAACGAATACCGTTAGAACGGCCAAGATAATCAGCAGCAGCCCCGTATCACGGCGGTTTTCTGCAAATGTCTTCAGTTTATTCATCGCTATCCCCCCCTATCACTGCTTTTTCATCGCGGAAAGCACAACGCTGGCCATCAGCAGCATGCTGATTACGAAGGATTGCGCATATGAGGGAATCCCAATGATTACTAAATTTGTACGAATTAGGGTAATCAACAGGACGCCCGCCATCGTACCGACAATGGAACCGCCGGAACCCTTTTCACATTGCGTTCCGCCAAAGATAACAGCCGCCATCGCATCGCCATACTGTCCTTTTAAGCCAAGAGCGGTAACATTGGCTTGCTGTGCCATGTATCCACGCATCATCGCAAGGCCACACAGTGCTCCGGCAATAGCATACGCAACAAAGTAAGTTTTCTTCAGATTGATACCCATGCGCTCAGCAGCTTCAAAGTTTCCGCCAATGGCGAAAATATTGCGGCCGATCTTCGTTTTATTGAGGAAAAACCACAGTGCTATGGCTATAAAGATCACGATTGGGGCCATGACATTTAAGCCGACACTGACCTTGCCGCTTTGAACAGTAAAGATGTTTGTTTTAAACAGCTGCAGCATATTGCTGGGCACTTGCGAGGTAGAAATTGCGGTAGATTCACGCCCTCCCAAGAACAAAACCATATGTAGGATGTTGGCCATTGCGATGGAAAGAAGAAAACCCTCGATCCTGAAGCGGTAAATGAGCCAAGCCGAAAGCATAGTGCTCAGTGCGCCTAATATGCAAGCTGCCAGTAGCATCACCCACATATTGGCATCCATCCAATATTGGCTGCAAAATTTCACAACAGAAAAGGCACCCAAAACGCCATATGCGGTAACAGCAAGGTCCAAAATATTCATGGTCATTAGAATTGTCAGCGCCATTGCCGACAGTGAGATAAAGACCATATTATTCAGCAGGTTAACAAGGTTGACCGGCGAAGCTATCGTTGGATTTACTATCGACATTGCAGCGAAAACCAGCAGAAGCACAAGTACCCGAATCGCACTGTCGCCGATTTTTATTTTTTTACTACTCAATAACATATTTCTGCCCCCTTTACGCCTGCATCAGCTTCTTATAAAGATCTTCTGTCGAAACATCAGCGGTATGGAAACACTCACTGATCTCACCGTGGTTAATAACCAACACTCGATTGCAGGCGTTCTTAATTTCAGAAAGATCGTCCGAAATCAGAATCACGCCAACCCCACTGTCAGCAAACTCGCGGGCCAACGCATGAATATCCGCCTTAGAGCCCACATCAACACCCACTGTTGGACAATTGAGAATAATCAGCTTAGGTTCCAAAGCCCGCCATTTCGCAATAACAATGCGCTGCTGGTTGCCGCCGGATAAGCTGGAAGCAGGGGCATCAATACCGGCGCAAACAATACGAAGGTCCTCCACATTATTCTTGGCAATGTTACGGAGCTTTTCATTCCGCACAAAGCCCAATTTATTGTAGCGGAAAAGAATCGCAGAGGCAATATTGCTGCCGATAGAGCCATCCATATATAAGCCTTTGACAGCACGATCTTCGGGCACATAGCCAATGCCCTCTCTAACCGCCGTCTTTGAATCTTTAAGCTTCAACGGCTTACCACACAGCTCCAGCTTGTCAGCCGTGTGAGGATAGATGCCAAAAAGGGCCTCCGCCAAAGCTTCGCGGCCTGATCCAAGAAGGCCTGTGATTCCGAGGACCTCTCCCCTATGTAAGTCAAAGCTGATATTGCGAAACGCATCGTCTTTTGCCGCCATGTTTCGGCAAGAAAGGATCACTTCGCCTGTATCAATCTTGTTGTCAAAGGGAATCGGCGTCTGCTCTTTTCCTGTCATGTGATAGGTCAAGCTCTCCATAGTGAAATCGCCAGCAGGCCCTTCGACGACATTTTCGCCGTTTCTAATTACAACGATTCTCTCCGCAATGCGAAAGACCTCTTCCAACTTGTGGCTAACAAAAATTAGAGCAATTCCTTTCGCCTTGAGCTTTTCGATAATGACATAAAGCGCATCGACCTCTTTGCTCGTCAACGCGGTTGTCGGCTCGTCCATAATAATCAGCTGTGCATCACGGACCAACGCCCGGCAAATTGCAACGATCTGTCGTTGCGCAATAGAGAGCTTGTCAACAATGGTGTTGGGGTCAATTTCTACGCCGATCTCTTCCAGTATTTGTTTTGCGATAGTGATGTTCTTCTTTTTGCTAAACGGGCCCTTTTCTCCCAGATTATACAACATGGCAATGTTCTCGGCTACGGTCAAGTTGTGAAACAGAGAAAAGTCTTGATAAATTACTTGAATTCCCTCTTTTGAAGAGAGCATCGGTGTCATTTTTTTATATACTTTCCCTCGGATAGTCAATTCACCCTTGTCCATCTCGTAGGCGCCGGAGATAATCTTAATCAATGTAGACTTACCACAGCCATTTTCACCCACGAGGCACAGTGATTCACCCGGTTTGACATACAGGTCTACATTTTTCAGAGCATGAACACCGCCGAAGGATTTATAGATTCCTCTTGCTTCCAGAAAGTAATCACCCATAATTTTCACCCCTATTCAAGCCTTAATCAATAAATTGGATTCCGGGTTTACGGATGACCTTCCCATTGACTTCACACTCTATGACAGGAAAGCTGACGGGTCTGGTCACCTCAAGCAGGCCATCATCTGTTACGATTACTGCATCCTCTGCTTTAGCGCCATGAATTACAGGGTTGAAGCAATAGCACTGGTTCCTCTGCGTTATACCGTAATTCTGCTCGGTAATGGTGTAATCACGGTTATCATAACCCTGAGCACCCCCTTGGCTATGTGCTGCCCACATAGCCTCATAGCCTTTACTGCAGTATGCGTTGCGATTCGCATAGTATGCATTTAAATCGCTGGTACCGATTTGCAGCGTGGACAGGGTGTCTACATCCACATTCACAGCATCCTGATAAAAGTGCTCCAGCTGCTCATTTTTGCCAAAGTGAATCATTCGTGTAACCGTAGTGATCAAGCCCTTATACTTGCCGTTAACGGAGATAACAAGTTGCTTGTCCAGCTTCTTTGCAGTGGGAATCGCATGGCGGTAAAGCCGAGCTCTTTCATCTGTGCCGACAAGGAAAAGCATTTGTTCAATGTTATCCTTCCAGAGAGCTTCGCATAAGCCGCCAGTGATTTCATATTCACTCATGCCCGGTTTGAGCGTTACGATGTAGTTTTCCAAGTTCCGCGACAGCGTTTCACCGAGATACATATAACGGCCAAGCTCGTTGTCCGTCAAGGAATACCGCAGTGGTTTAATCAAGTCGTTTCGGACTTGCGCATTACCCAAAGGCATATCGCTAAGCACATACTGCAAATCATCACCGACCAAATCGGCTACGATTTGCGCGGTCTTGTCTTCATACCAGGGCTGAGAGATGATCTTAAAGCCCAATTCCTCTAACTTTTCTTCCTCTCGCATACGCGCTTCTTCAATGATGCTTGTGATGGCATACTGGGCAGTTTCTGTAATGAGAATCGTTGCGACACCCGCTTCAAGATAAATGGTGACCTGGTCTTTTCCTCCTGCGGTAATCCAAGAAAAATTGTTTTGCCGCATAAGTACCAACGCCTTCTTCTCTTCGCGATAAAGCAGATTGCGCACACGACTAAGCTTAATCTCGATTTCTTCTCTGCGCGCAGAAACGGAGGTATCTTCTCTGTAAATCATGGCTAATCTCCTATCCGTCTGTCTTATTCATCGTATTGCACAACAACGCTTCGGCGCTCCATTGAGGAGAGATTCATTGCATCGATTACGCAGGAAACCTCATAAGCGTCCCGGAAGGTCCCTCCTAACGGCGCTACCGGCTTATCGTTCGCCACGCAATCCATAAAATGCGCCAGCATATTGACGTGGCCATGTTCCCAGCCAATCACATGCCCCTTGGGCCACCAAATGTCCATAAAGGGGTGTGAGGCTTCCGTTACACAAATCTTTTGAAAACCCTTGAGGCGAGCATCTTTTGGCTCGGCATCATAGTAATAGAGGAGATTTGGATCCTCCATATTCCACATCAAGCTGCCTTTGGAGCCATAAATCTCAATGGAGAATTCACTCTGCTTTCCATTGGCAACACCCAATTGCTGGATGTTGGCAGTCGCTCCATTTTCCAACTCCATAATAGCAAAGGAGCCTTCTGTTGCATCTACATTCACTATGCCGTTTTTGGAATTCCTCTGCTTGTTATATGTAGCATTCACAGCGCTGACAGCGACCACCCTCGTGTCCAGCAGGAAGCGGATCATATCGATCATGTGGGTGCCAATGCCCTGTGTCACGCCCGTGCCCATAATGTACCAAATCTGTTCAACAGGTGTATCTTCAAAGCTCCCTTGATCTTGATAATACTTGCCAGAAACATGATATACCTTACCAAGTTTTCCTTCGCGGAGCAACTCATATGCCAGGCGGATTGCGGGCAGGAAACGATAACTGAAGCCGCATATATGCTTTACGCCCTGCGCTTCGGCCGCGTCCAACATCCGTTTTGCATCTGCACTATTCTCCGCAATAGGTTTTTCGCACACCACCTGCTTTCCAGCGCGGATAGCTGCCAATGTAGGCTCAAGGTGTAACCGATCAGGCGCCACATTGTCAAAAATGGTGATGCTTGGATCATCCAGCAACTCTTGATAGTTTGCCGCGGCATATTGATACCCGTATTTTTCCTTTGCAAAACAGCTCTTTTGAAAATTGCTTCCGCATATGCCGGTCAGCGCGGCCTTCCAATTGCTTTTGTCATAAAACATATAGTTCGCGGTGAGATAACCGTTGCTATGTGCCCGGCACATCCAGCCGGTACCCAGCATACCGATTCCTAAAATCTTCCGATTGCCTGCCACATCATTCGCCTCCTTTCCCTTTATAGAATCAGCGCGCGATTACCAACTCGCCGTTATGATAGACGCGCTTAATGCACTCTTCTCGCTGCAAGATCGAGATGTTGGCCAAAGGATCGCCATCCACCACCACAAGATCCGCGCACTTGCCGGTTTCAACAGAACCAATCTCGTCCCAGAGATTCATGGATTCCGCCGCCGTCCTTGTGCAAGCCATCAATGCATCCCACGGTTTCATACCCAGCATTACATCGGTTTCCATCTCCATAGCGTTCAGGCCATGAATGATCCACGGGCAGCCAGCATCCGTACCGACCAGTACCTTAACGCCTGTGTTATTGACAATGCGCATGAAGTTCTTAGACTTGTTTTCCCAGCACGCCAGCTCCTCGGCATCCGCAATTGGGCTATGGAGCTTAGGATCATACGGGTATTCCTTCAGCAAGTAATTGGGCAGCATACCATAGTCGGCACGAAAAACATTCCACTGGATAGAGTTCGTGGGTTCCCAGTAAATCCCCTTCTTTTGCATCATCGTGGCCAACTCTTCATCCATGAAGTAGCCATGAACAATAATATCGACGCCTGCTTCAATGGAGTTTAGGATTGCTTGGCGTCCGTTTGCATGGGACATGACCGGAATACCAACGGTCTTTGCCACTTCCACGGCAGCACGCATCTCCTCCACCGTGGGCTGGGCGGTGGTCGCCTTGAAATGTCCATCACCCGTCCAATAAGAGCGGCTAGCCACCACCTTTATATTGTCCACGCCATTCCACAGGTTAATTCGAGCCGCCTTTCTCCATTCATCCGCGCCGTCAACAAACATACCGCCGCTTTCCATCACGGGGAATTTTCCTATGTGATAAGGCAGAAAGTTGGCGTGCCCTCCGGAAACAGTCAAATGGTAGCCGGTGGCTAAATAGCGAGGGCCCGGGACATCGCCACGAGCAAAGCCATCGCGAAGCGCACATTCAATCCAATTCCAACCAGAACCGCCATCACGAATCGTGGTAAACCCCATCTTGTAGGTACGGTTCAAAATCTTGATGGCTCGCATCATTAGTTCATGGCTGTTCATTTCAATCGCCATGCTTGCAGGATGCTTGCCTTCACTGCAATCCAAATTGATGTGCATATGGCTCTCGATCAGACCGGGAAGCACCGTCATCCCGGTGGTATCGATCATTTCCACATTTGGGCCTTCAGGGATTTGAACCTCTCCCGCAACACCGACCGCGCCAAATTTGTCATCCTCCATGACAACAACCGCATCCTTGATGAGGTTTCCACCCGTGCCATCGAATAATGTGCCGCCCTTAAAGACTTTGATCTTTTTCATAGTTCGCGCCTCCTATCTATTATCTTTCGATTACTATCGTTCCGTTGTGGTAAACCTTTTTTATGTGGCTCGGTTCCTGCAGAATACCAATATCTGCAAAGGGGTCGCCGTCTACAACCACGAGATCAGCGCACTTACCAACTTCTACCGTTCCGATTTCTTTCTCTAAGCCCATTGACTCCGCAGCGATTTTTGTGCAGGCAATCAGCGCGTCTCTTGGGCTTAGGCCCAGCATCACATCTGTTTCCATCTCCATAGCATTCATACCATGATACATCAGCGGGCAGCCAGCGTCCGTCCCTACCAGCACTTTAACGCCTGTATTCTTGACAATGCGCATAAAATTTTTTTGTTTATCTTCCCAGCAGCGAACAGAATAATTATCCACCTGCGGGTTATGTAGATTTGTGACACATTCCGGGTGTAGCCGTTTAATTCGCTCCGGCAGCCTCCCATAAGCAGCCAGTGCCACATTTGCTACAATTGTGTTCGTTGGATCCCAGTAAATGCCCTTTTTGCTCATTAGTTCGGCACATTCTTCATCCATATAGTCACCGTGCACGATGATATTTACACCGGCTTCAATGGATTTCATAATGGCTTCTTTGCCGCAAGCGTGTGACATAACGGGGATGCCCACGGTTTCTGCCACCTCGACAGCTGCTCGCATCTCTTCTAATGTAGCCTGCGAGGTGAAGGGCGTAAAGTGGTCGTTCATTGTCCAATCGCAGCGGCTTGCCACAACCTTGATGTTATCCACACCGTTCCAAAGGTTGACGCGGGCCATCTTGCGCCATTCCTCAACGCCATCTACATAGTATCCACCCATTTCCATTGGATAAAACTGTCCTAAATGCGGCGGCATAAAGCAGGCATGTCCACCCGAAACCGTCAAGTGATAACCGCTCGTAAGGAATCTCGGGCCGGGGACATCACCCCGCGCAAAGCCATCACGAATCGCGCATTCAATCCAGTTCCAGCCCGAACCGCCATCTCGGATTGTGGTAAAACCCATTTCATAGGTGTCTCGGAGCTTGCGAAGGCTGCGCATCAGCAATTCGTTGCTGTTCATTTCCAGCGCTGGGGCCGCAAGATGCTTCCCTTCGCTGCAATCCAAATTGATGTGCATATGGCTCTCAATCAGTCCAGGAAGCACAGTCATCCCCGTGGTATCGATTATTTCAACATTAGGGCCCTTGGGAATTTCAACACCATCCGCACCACCAACGGCACAGAATCTGTCATTCTTAATTACAACAACTGAATTCTCAATGACTTCTCCGCCCGTTCCATCGAATAGTCGTCCACCCTTCAACACCTTAATTTCTTTCACGACTGCCCCTCCTTTCATTTAAATCCATATTGCTGTATTCTGTCAGCGGCGGCTATGAACAACATAGCGGCAAAGTGTTCCGTGCAGTACCGCGGCGGCATTCTCAACTGCCATCATCCCCATGCGCGCAATCGCTTCATTGGTATGTGCGCCGGTGTGTGGCGTTGTAATTACCCGAGGATTTCCCTTAAGAAGAGAATCCGTCAAGGGCTCTTGGTCAAAGGCATCTAACCCCAGGCCACGAATCTTTCCTGTCTCCAGCGCCATCACAGCAGCTTTCTCGTCAATAAGCCCCCCGCGAGCCGTGTTGATTATGATTACACCGGATTTCATTTTCGCAATGCTTTCATCATTTATCATGTGGTGCGTTTCTTCTGTTAGGGGAACATGTAAGGAAATCACATCACAGCAAGAAAACAGCTTGTCAAGAGATACCTGCTGAATGTTGTGCGCGGTAGCAAACGCTTCATCAAAAAAAGGATCATATGCAACAACAGACATTTCAAACGCTCTTGCACGCACCGCCAATCGCTTACCGATTTCTCCCATACCAACGATACCCAGTTTTTTTTCGCGCAGCTCTATACCGTCATAGCGCGGCCATTCCCCCTTTTGCGTTGCCGTATGCAAGGCTGGGATGTTACGGGCAACCGAAAGCATTAAGCCAAAGGCCAGCTCGCAAACTGCGGTAGAATTGGCTCCCGGCGTGTTTGTCACTACGATTCCTCTTTTCTCGGCGGCGGCTACATCTACTCTATCAACGCCAACACCATACCGAGAGATTACCTTTACACTCTGCGGCATATTCTCAATCACATCCGCGGTGATATAATCGAGCCCCGCAATATAGGCATCACATCCCTCCAGGTGCTTCAAAATCGCGCTGCCGTGCAGGGGCGCACCCGAATCATTATATGTAACTTCATCAAAAAGCTCTTCTAATCGAAGCTTTGCCGCAGCGTTTTGGGGCTTTAGGAAGGATGTTGCAGATACAAAGGCTTTCATGGTCTTCCTCACTTCCAGTTAGGGTTGTCAATGATTGTAGGCACGCCGTCCCGTTCTACCAAAAGCTTACGGTAACCCTTGGTCTCAATGGTTCCATAATCATGTCCGGCATCAGCGCGGAACACAAAAAAGGTCACCAGCTTTTCCTCCTTACTCACATTCACACTGCGATGGGCATAGCCTTTTGGTACATAAACCGCTTTTCCCGGCGTCAACTCCTGCGCAGACCAATCTCCGCGCATATTTTCCATCAGCATATAGCCATGACCATTGAGGCAGTAATATACTTCGCTGGTGTTTAGAATGGTATGGAAATGCCCCTTTGTAAAATAGTATTCATCTCCAACCTTACCGGGATTCAAAATGGAGCATCCAAATGCCAAGTCACCTGAGCTTTCACCTACATCCAGGCTATGGAACTCATAGACCATCGGATTTCCATTCTGCACGGCGCTTTCAAAAGCCGCGGAATCCGAGAACATCCCTTTCATTTGAGAGAGATATCTCTTTTCTGTGTCCAGTGTCTCGCTGAGGCCACTTTTCATATCGAAGTCAATCACACAACCGCGCAAAAAATCCAACTGTTTGTCAGAAATATTAAAGCCAGCCATTATACCTTCCTCCTATGCACGCTGATTAAACTCTGCCGCAATGCGCTCCATTTTTTTCAGTTTCTCGCCGAGAATTTCTGTGTGGAATACTTCCGCAATCACCTGTGTCCAGCCAAAAATAAAGTACATCCACCCATCGATCACCTGCAAATTGCGTTCCCGCGCTTGTCCTTCTGCTTGATGCATAAAAGTGCGTTCTCCGCGATAATTGATCTCCCACACCAACGCACCCTCTGGGAAAACGGCATTATTTGTCAAAGGAGAGCCTGGGCGGTCCTTACCAAGCCCGGTAGCATTGATAATCAATGAGCCTTGGCCCATACCTGCCAGCACATCATCATTCTGTCCCGGATTTGGTGTCAAATAGTATTCTGTGGGGATGTCCATCTCGTTCATTTCTTCATTTATGCGCCTAATTTCCTCCAAGCGCGGCACACTGCGATTGGCCACAACGATCTTTGCGGGGTCATTGCCCTTTCCTGCATTGCGCATATAGTAAGAGCACATGGAAATAGCGCTTCCACCGGCCCCCACGATCATAACACCGGCATCGGGGTGCTCTTTCCAATAGTTTTTAGGGATGAATTCTTCCATAGCCATCCCGCAAGTTACAGGATCTTTTGCATGACCGCAAAGCTTTCCATCTTTTTTGGAAATGGAAGACAATTCGCCAAATTGCTTGGCAAATGGATCCAAATAGTCAAACATATCCGCCGCGGCCTCATATAGGTCAATCTTATGCGTTGTAACCAGCGCTCCCAAGGATAAAGGATCTCGCTTGATAAAATCCACTACCTCTCGATATACCGCCGGGTCTGCGTGGATTTCAATGTCAATACCTCGAATTGCTGTATCTTCCAAGTGTAATGCCTCTGCCCACTTGGGAAAAACCTTCATAATAGAGGAAGATCCCGTTGTTACGCCGATAAAATAAATGGTGGGTTGAGTGGCAGGTTTAAGCTCCATTGTTATTGCATCCTTTCTTTCATTGCCAATGCCAACGCTCCATTGCGGCAGCACATTTTTTTTAGTTCTTCTTCGGAAAATCCCATCTGCGCCATCTTAGGAAGCCAGGTCTCCAACAGATAATTTAATCCCATATCTACCCCGGAATAGGCACGCAATCTCTCATTTGTGGTATCCAAGCTCAGCAGCATACGGTCTACATTGCCCCTCTCACGCATGGTGAGCAAAAGCTTCATCTCCTCTTCGTCAGAAAGATACTTCAACCGATGAATGCTATCATAGCAAAGATAACATCCTATCTTGAACAGCCTTTGATGATACTCCAAACTCCTATTTGTTCTATCTAAATGGCATAGAATGAGTCTGCTGGGATCAATACCATGCTCTTCCATTAGATGGATCAATGGCATCACATCTACACCGGCTTCGGTATGCACGAGCACGCTTACTCCAGTGATGGCAGCCGCTTCGGCAGCAGCGTGATACATACGCATATAATCCCGGTCTTCGTAACAGCCACTATCGCAGCTCACTTTTATCAGCCCTGCTTTGGCCTCCTGCAAGGTGCCGTTTGCGGTGAGCATACCAACCTCTATCTCCCGCCGCAGAAAAGATACCAACTGTGCTTGTGTGCATCGCGGAACGATTGCACCTTTCTCCAAAAAGCACTTCTTGTGGAAGCCGGTTACAGCCACGATATGCACATTGCTCTTAGCGGAAAGCCTCTTTAATACTGCCGCGTCTCTGCCGTAACCGCCAGGCTGGGCATCTACCAACAATGCGCCGCCGCTCTTTCGGTATTGGACTAGCTCAGCAGCAGAACGAGCCTCATCATCCATAAGCAAAGCCTTGCTACACTGGTAAGATGGCCCCTTTCGCAGAAAAATGTGCTCGTGGCATTGTGCATGTCCATCAAAGTCCGCCGAAATATCTCCTAGGACTGTGCGAATTATACAGTTAGAACTGAATGACATGTTTGATGCCCTTAGCTTCGCTTGCGTTTTGGAAGGCGCTACCAATGTCCTTAAGCTCATAGTAATCCGTGAGGATAGGCTTGATATTCAAAACCCCACGGGAGACAAAGTCTAAAATTTTGCGGAATTGTGCAATAGATGAGCGGGTAGACCCTGTAAGATAAAGCTCACGATAATGAATCAAATTGGTGTTGATGGCAACAGGCTCCTTCCCATCCGGAATGCCCCCGAAGAAGTTTACACGACCGCCATAATTCATCAGCGCAGGCATTGCGCTTTGTACAGAGGCCACCGGGCACGCGGTAATCGCAATATCTAGACCCGCTCCATTGGTCCATTCGTGTACATATTCTGCCAGAGCTTCCCCGGATGCAGATGTTGTGGAAATGAAAGGCAATCGCTTTTTCATGCTGTTGAGTCTGTCCTCGGAAATATCCGCCATCAGGACTCGTGCGCCCGCCATATGCAGCAAAGAGGCATGGCAAAAGCCGATTGGACCGGCACCAACGACCAATGCGAATTCGCCTGGTTTAACGGAACATTTGGTAAATCCGTTATACGCGCAGGACATGGGCTCCACGACGGCCGCCTCTGCTGGGGAGATATTATCTGGAATTACGGCCAAATTTCCACGAATGACTGCGTCCGCAGGAATTTTGACATACTCAGCAAAGGCACCATCCATATTGATACCAAAGGCACGGTAATCATCACACAAGTGATATTTGCCATCTACGCATCTATCGCAGATGCCGCACCCTATATTCGGTTGTAGTGTAACACGCATCCCCTTTTGATAGAAAGGAACATTTTTTCCTACTTTTTCAATCACACCTGCAAACTCATGGCCAAGCGTTAGCGGATGGTCAGCGTCTACACCGTCTTTCCCGTTTTTCCACATACGAATATCCGTACCGCAAAGAGCCGCAGCTTGTGTTTTTAGCAAAATCTCATCGTCATTGATCTCAGGAACTGGAATATCAACCAAGCGGATGTCGTTTGCCCCATACAATCTCAGCGCTAACATTTTCTTTCCTCCTACATCTTCCTACATCTTAATAATCTCTTTATTGGTGATGGAACAGTTCCCTGCCTCTACAACGGCTACCGCCATTCGCCCATCTACGCCGGTTATTTCAGGCGTTATATCATGAATCACCGCATTTATAAACGAAATATCTTCTGCCAAATAGGCCTCCTTAAACAATGTCATCCAGCTGTTGACAAAGGGCGTTTTTGTCCCATTCTCCACCGTGGTGCAGTGCACAAACTCCTTTTCTGCACGGCCCACACAAATCTTCCCCTTTGTCCCGATGATTTCCATTTTAGAATCATACCCATACTGCACATAGGCTGCACCATCAATGCAAAAATGCACCCCATTTTTCATGGTACCACTCATCAGCACACTATCATAATAATCCGGGTGAACCAGTGCGACATCTTCGTTGCGGAAATTGCCGGCAACCGCATATAAGCTATCCACATCACTGCCGGTCATCCACCGCAGGGCATCAATATCATGGCTGTTAACCTCCGCCAAGATACCATTGGACTTTTTCAAGTCGCACATCCATACCCTTGGTTTGCTGGGACCGCGGGTGCAAGAGTGGACTTGAACGATATCCCCGATGGCCCCGGAATCCAGCAACCGCTTTGCCTCGCGGAAACTCTCATCGAAGCGCCTCATAAATCCGATTTGCAGCTTCACATTATTTGTCTTACAGGCAGCAATCATTTCATCGCACTCGGCTGTATTCATTGCCATCGGTTTTTCGCAGAAGATGTGTTTTCCAGCATAGGCGCAGTCAACAACAATTTGCTTGTGCATATCCGTTGGGGCAACAACGACCACAGCATCGATTTCCTTGTCATTCAGGATGGCACGGTAATCTGTGTAGTACCGTTCGACATTCAATTCTGCCGCAGCAGTCTTTGCCGCCTCTTCCACCACATCAACAACAGCTACCATGCGCGCATGATCCACCTTGTTCATATAGTTCCGTGCATGAATCATTCCGGCACGGCCACATCCAATCAGGCAAACGCCAATTACCTTTTTTTCCATATTTCTCCTTTCACTCTGCACGAGATATTATTGTCAGGTCAATTCCTATCTTTCGCTTTTCTTGCAAGAGATTCAATCTTGTCAAATCTCTTAGCAAGAATATCTTCCCTTGAACATAGCCAGCTGCCACCAACCGCCAAAACGCAGTCCTCCGATAAAAAAGTAGTCATATTCTCCTCGCTAATCCCCCCGGTAGGGACAAACTTTATACCGCCAAAAGGCGCCGCTAAGGCTTTGATTCCTTTGATGCCGCCATATACATTGGCCGGAAAGAACTTAAACACAGATAGCCCCATTTTTATTCCGGCCATAATTTCTGTGGGCGTAACACAGCCAGGAAGAACAAAAATGCCATTTTCCTTGCAATAATTTACGATCTCGCTATCAAAACCGGGAGACACAATAAACTTTGCTCCCGCCGCAATGCAACGTTTACACTGCTCTAATGCAATCACAGTCCCTGCGCCAACCAGCATCTCCGGGCATTCTGAAGCCACTGCATGAAGGGCATCCTCCCCCGCCGCTGTGCGCATAGTAATTTCCATTATATCCACGCCACCACGCAAAAGTGCCTGTGCTGCCGGAACCGCCATAACCACATCATCGATTACTACAACTGGAACAACTTGCGTTTTTTTGAACCTGTCCATCAAGGTCTTTATTGGGGCACCCATATTTTTACTTCCTTTCCTTTTTTATCGTATTTTATCGTATTATGTCATATTTTTCAATATGTGAAAGAAAACAAAAATTCGCGTTATAATTTGTTATAATGCCTAACAAATTGCTTTTCTTGTGCAAAACTTCTATTTTTTCTCCCTATTTCGTGTGGAATCCCCATCTAAGTAAACAAAAGAAACCGTCCAAGCCGTCTCCCTCTGTGCTTAAAGTTCATATCAATCACAGCAACAGGACCGTTTATCCCTCTTGGAATAAACGGTCCTGTTGTTATTTTATAGCGTTTTCTTCAAGCGGCGGTCGCAGGAGCTTTCCTCCCCCCTTATCTCACTCCAAAGCATCGCATCTGTAGAAGATATCGGAGATGGAGCCGTATAGGTCATGAAGCAAGGCCGGAGTGGCGGCTTCGCCACCCCAGCTTTATGCGAGCACCTCCTGCCACTTGGCTCGGTTGACCAATATCTGCTGGGACTTGAAGCTCTCAAAGGGATCCCACGATGCCTTTTTTCTCTATTTGATCCACCAGCCGGGTGGCCCGGGAATAGTCCAACTTCAAGCGGCACTGGAGCATGGACACAACGGCCCCCGTAAAGCGATGTGGTCGGGGATATTAGCCTCCATTAGGCCCATGATGACATCCGTACTGAGGCGCTGGGTGGTGATGACCATATGCATACAGGCGGCACGGTCATCTGTGCCACCCAGCAGGCGGACTCCTCCGCAGACTGAACCATGGCGTTATAGCCCGCTAAGTCTTTCACATCGTTTTCGAAGAAGATCTTATAGCGCTTCATCATCTCAAACACCGCCCACTGCAGGGCAGCGGCGGTCTTCTTGTGGTCGGTGACCACAGGGATTCGCTATAGAGGGCAGCTCCACCAGCTTGGGGGCCACCATGATAAAGCGGACGTCCTCCGAGGAGGACTTGTAAAGCAGGCTCGCAATCAAAGAGCTGGCGCACACGGGGGAGCTTGGCGATGTTGCTCACTACGCAGTTGCCGCCTATGGCCTTACCCTCAGCGAAGGCAGCACTGCTGGGGTAATTGGGGGAGGCGCTTCTCTCGATAACATTCCGGATACACACCGGCGTGACATGGCGGTTGGACACCTCAATGCTCATGAAGGCGATCTTACCGGAGGCAGGGCAATGCGCACGCTGCTGGCACCTAGGGTCAGGGCAATATTGTCCTGCAGATTGGCGACCTCGGAGAGCTTCAATCCCTGGTCTAGGGTGAACTCATAGCCGGTGACGCTGAGGCGGGGCTCGATGAACCTGTGGCCAGCGAAGACAGTCTTGTCGGTTTTTTGTGTAGCAGCAACCATAGTTTTCTTCACAGTACGATGTTTAGGATAAACACAGACAAGCCGGTGGCCCAGCAGTAATAGACAAATCCACTGAAGCGGCCCTTGGCAGCGACGAGGGCCTTGTTGGCGGTAACGATGCGTTTGCCCGCCCGGAGGGCTGCCGTGGTATATTCATAGGTGGGGTGTGACCCGCCCATGACCTCCGACATGGTGTCGATGGTGGGGACGTTCAAAATGTCCGCAAAGTCGCGGGTGGAGAGGTGTCTATCTGGGACTTGTCCGAGCGCACCGGCATCCAGGCCATCTCGATGTCGCCGCGGTTTTGGCACAGCTCGTATGCGCACACACCGCCATCCACAAAGGATGAGATGCCGAATCCCTGGCCGATAGAATCAGGGCAAACGGTCAGTGCAGCGCCTTGGTGGGACAGATCTTCGTGCACTCGTAGCAGAGGATGCACTCCGTCCCGTTTTTCCGCTTGCGGGATCCCTTGTTGACCTCCACGTTCATAGGGCAGACCCGCAGACACTTGCCGCAATGGATGCACTTCTCCTCGTCGCAGTGAACGCGCAGCAGAGAAAAATAGCTCATGGGCTTGAGAAACACCGTGATGGGACACAGATACTTGCAGAACGCCCGGTTGTCCTTGAACGCGAAGGCCAGCGCGATGCCCGCGGCATAGTAAAGCGCATTTCCGGCGAGAAACAGCCAGAACATGATCTGCTCCAAGTGCGCGGTTTTCATCAAAAAGAGTCCGGATACCAGTGCCAGTGACAGGGCGAACATGACATAGCGCAGCACACCCAGCCTTTCTTTTCGCGGCTTCTGCGGCTGCTTGTAAGGCAGAAAATCCAGCACCATGGCCGTCCAGCAGCAGAAGACACGGATTAGACGCCAGCGCCCGCAATATCTCCAGCCGCCGCTGAGCGCCGTAGGGTAATGAGCCTGCCCGCTCATCGGCGTGGCCCTCCATACGGAAGATACTCAACAGCTCCTCCGCCCGCTCCCGGGCGATCCGCTCCTCCCGGGCGTACCGGGGGAAGTGCAGGATGCTGCCCGCCAGCCCATAGCGCACAGAGTCACCCATGGCCACCATCAAATTCTCCGCCACCGTCAGATCGTTGAAAAGCCAGATGTTCTGGAACGTCCGGGCGATGCCCGCCCGGTTTACCTGCGCCGTGGTCATGGCGTGAGTATCCTTGCCGTCCGGCAAAATGGCGCCCGCCGTAGGCTGATACACCTTCGTCAGCAGGTTGAACACTGTGGTCTTTCCTGCCCCGTTGGGGCCGATCAGACCCGCGATCTCCGTGCGGCCGATGGTCAGGTCGAAATCCTCCACAGCCTTCAGTCCGCCGAAGGTCACGCCCAGCCCCACGCACTCCAGCACCGGAGACTTGTCCGCATCCCGCTCCGGCAGCACCGTCAGCACGATGGCGGATACCACCGAGCCGGGCACGCTGCCCATACCGCCCAGCACCACGGATTCCGCCGCGATGCGGTTATCACGGATGGCCATGATCGCCCGGCCGTACTTGGAGCGCTTCAGGTTCAGCATCACCGCCACCGTCAGCAGCACCAGCGCCGCGCCGTAGGGCAGCAGCTCTTTCGCCCCGGCATAGATGGCGGCGGTATTCAGACCCAGCGCCCCGCCGGTGACGCGCAGATTGGTGATGATGTTCTTGATGATCTCGCCGCAGGCCAGCGTTACGATGGCCAGATAATCGCCCCGCAGCCGCAGCGTGGGCAACCCCACCAGCAGGCCGAACACCGCTGCCGTCAGGCCGCCTGCCAGCATACTCACCGGCAGGCGCACCGCCAGCGACAGCGCCGTATTCGTCAGTGCGATGGCCACCAGACAGTCGGAGAACAGTCCCACGGACATGAACCCGGCGTGACCCAAGCTCAGCTCGCCCAGCAGTCCTATCACCAGATTCAGCTATACCGCCATCACGATATACACTGCCGTGGGGATCAGCATATTCGTCACCTGCCGGGTCAGGCTCCCGGTATACAGCAGCGCGGCCATGACCGCCAGCAGCATGGCCACCGCCGCCGCTGTCAGCAGGTCGCCTCGCCGTCTTTTTTTCTGTGTCAGTTGCATTTTCCTCACCTCATACCTTCTCCTGCATGGGCTTTCCCAGCAGGCCGGTAGGCTTCACCACCAGCACCACCAGCACAGCGAACACGATGGCGTCCGCCCACAGGGTGGAGATATACGTTTTGGACATCTGCTCGATCAGGCCCAGCAGGATCCCGCCTATCATGGCGCCGGGAATGGAGCCGATGCCGCCGCCGTAAAGGCCTTGATGCCGGGCATGGCGCCGGTGGTGTGCTTGATGTACACATAGGTCATGCCATAGAACATACTGGCGAAGGCGGCCAGCGCCGAACCGATGGCAAACGTCAGCGTGATGGTCCTGTCCACATTGATACCCATCAGCGTGGCGGCCCTCTTATCCTCGGACACGGCGCGCATGGCCTTGCCCAACTTCGTCCTGTCGATAAACAGCGTCAGGGCCGCCATCAGCGCCGCCGTCACCGCCAGCGTCAGCAGCGTGATACCGTCTATCTGCACGCCGCCCACCGTCAGCATGGGCAGCTTCAGCAGCGTGGGATAGGCCATCTGCTGTGACCCGAATAGCAGCAGCGCTGCATTTTGCAGCAAATAGCTGACGCCGATGGCCGTGATAAGTACGCTCAGCGGCGCCGCCTGCCGCAGCGGCTTATAGGCGCAGAATTCGATGACCACGCCCAGCACCGCGCATACCGCGATGCTGACGATCACCGTTACCCACGGGGACAGACCCATCTGCGCCACCACCACAATGCCGCTGTATGCGCCCACCATAATCACGTCGCCGTGGGCGAAGTTCAGCATTTTGGCGATACCGTAGACCATGGTGTAGCCCAGCGCGATCAGCGCGTAAATGCTCCCCAGACTCAGGCCGCTTATCAAGGTTTATATCAGGTTCGTCATAGTCGTCATTCCTTTGCGTCGCCCCCGGCGTGTCCTCCCGGCACACGGCCGGGAGGACGGAGGGCTTATGTGAGGTAGGTGTAGAAAAAAGCTTGGTTATGCCGCAGTATCGGCGCTCTCCTGACCGAAGAGCGTACCTGCGCCGTTCTTGTAGAGGATGGCGCTGGCGGCCTTGTTGATGTTGCCGTCGGCGTTCCACGTCATGGTGCCGGTAACGCCCTCTACGGTCAGGGAGGTCATCGCAGCGGCCAAATCCGCACCGGAGGTGCTGCCGCCTGCGGCCTCCACAGCGGCCTTGACGGTGTACACCGCGTCGTAGGCGTCGGCGGCAAACTGGTCGGGCGTGGCGCCCTAGGCCTCCTCCGCGTAGATGGGGATGAACACCACCTTGACGCCGGAGTTGACCAGTGCGTTCACCTGCGTGGAAAAGTCCGTAGCCGTGGCAGCGGTAAAGGTCTGGGTCTCCTTGATGGTCACGCCGGTTTTTTCACACTCGGCCACGAATGCAATGTACAGTCCGGCGGAATAATCGTTGTCGCTCTGATAGAGCACGCCTACCTCATCGGCCAGCGCGTTGTCCTTCAGGTAGTTCGCCGCAGCCGTACTACCCTGATAGGAGTCGTAGAAGCAGATACGGAAGGCCTTGTCGTTGCCATCAATGCACTTGTCGGCGGAGCCGGTGGTCTCCATGATGAACATATCGTCAGCCTTGGCCGCCGTCACCACGGAGGCCGTTTCACCGGACAGCACGCCGCCCAGACTCACGTCCATCCCCAGTCCATCAGCTTGCCGTAGGCCGCCACGGCGCTCTCAGGGTCGCCCTGCGAGTCCTGCGCGCTCAGCTCCAGCTGCTTGCCGTTGGCGCCGCCGGCAGCGGCGATAACGCTGAGAATGCCACCTACCGGGTGGGCGTGTGCCAGCTGGCCCAGCACCCGGATTTGGACGCCGCCACCCAGGGCTTCGTGGACGCGCTGAAGGAGGAACTGGGCGACGATGTAAACATCGAAGTACAGAACGCCTCCGGCGAAAGCAACAACTGCTCCACCATCATCAACGGCTTCCTGTCCGCCGATGTGGATCTCATCATGGCCAACGCCACCCCGGCGCTGACCGCTGCCGCCTCCGCCACCTCCGAGGTGCCCATTCTGGGCACGGCCGTTACGGCTTACGGCGTGGCGCTGGATCTGGACGACTTTGACGGCACCGTGGGCGGCAACATCTCCGGTACCTCCGACCTTGCCGATCTGGAGCAGCAGGCCGCCATGGTGACCGAGTGGTTCCCCGACGCCAAGAAGGTGGGACTGCTGTTCTGCTCCGCCGAGCCTAACTCACGCTACCAGATCGATGAGATCGCCAAGCACCTCACCGCCAAGGGTATCACCTGCACGGAGTTTGCCTTCACCGACTCCAACGATCTGGCCGCCGTGACGAAAAAGGCCGCCGCTTCCAGCGACGTGATCTACATCCCCACGGACAACACCGCTGCCAACAACACCGAGAGCATCGCCAACATCCTGACCGCCGCCGGTGTGTCCGCCGTGTGCGGTGAGGCCAGCCTGTGCGCCGGCTGCGGCGTATGCACCCTGTCCATCGACTACTACGATCTGGGCGTGACCACCGGTAAGATGGCCGCCAAGATCCTCAAGGACGAGGGCGACATCTCCACCATGCCCATCGAATATGCTCCCGCTACCCCCAAGTACAACGCTGCCATGTGTGAAACGATGAACATCACTCCGCTGGAGGGCTACACCGCCATCGAGGGCTGAACGCCTGAGCTGTAACCGGGAGGGGGCTGTCCCCCTCCCCCCATACGGATAGGCTCCGCCGCAGGAGAACGAACACGATCGCCCTTCTGCGGCAGAGTCTGACAAGGAAAAGGAAGGAAAATAACATGTTACTCACCTCGCTTCTCAACGCTCTGCCGGGCGCCGTCACCCAAGGCCTCATCTGGGGACTGATGGCCATCGGCGTATACATCACTTACCGCATTCTGGATGTTGCCGACCTGACCGTGGACGGCTCGCTGGCGCTGGGCGGCGCGGCCTGCGTCGCGTGCGTGGCGGTCTGTCCCCAGAAGATCGCCATTCCCGACGAACTGGCGGCCTTCGCGGCGGAGCTGGACAAGCTGCCCAGCTGGGCGGAGGTCTGCAAGGCCCGTGCCGAGGCCGAGCGGCAGGAGAAGGCCTCCCGCGGCCGGTAACATAGGAAAAACAGTAAGGGCATGGCCCTTACTGTTTTTTTTGCGCGAATTTGCCGCCGGGCGCGACTTTTTCCCGTCAGGTATGTTATTATGAGTGACGGCCGTCAACCAAGATCTCCGCAAAGGAAGTGATCCATTTGACAGAGGAACAGGCCCTGTGGCAGCTGAAGCAGGGCTCACAGGAAGCGCTGGCGTGGTTTATTGACCGGTATGGCGCGTATGCCGCCATCATCCGCAATGTGATGGGCGCTTATATGACAGACGCCGACGTGGAGGAGGCGGTCTCCGACGTGTTTCTGGGCTTCTGGAATAACGCCGGGCAGGTGCGCGGCGGCGCGGTCAAGTCCTATCTGGGGGCGGCGGCTCGCAACTGCGCCAAGAACAAGCTGCGTCAGGCGTCCCGGACCGTGCCGCTGCCGGAGGACGCGGTGCTGGTGGACCCCCACACGCCGGAAAGCCTTCTGGAGCGGCGGGAGCGTACCGCCCGCGTGCGGTCGGCCCTGCTGGCCATGGAGCCGGTGGATCGGGAGATATTCCTGCGGTTTTACTACTACTATGAGAAGATCGCCCAGATCGCGGCAGCCATGGAACTGACGGAATCCGCTGTCAAATCACGGCTCAGCAGGGGACGGGAGAAATTGAAGTCCCGCCTGCTGGCGGAGGAAGCATAAGGAGGAACGGCAAATGGAATACAACATCTATGACCTGATGGACGACGTGCGGGACGATACCGTAACGCCCGCGCCGGGGTGCGATGAAGCCGCCCTCCGCCGGATCAAGGAGTTGACGATGAAAAAGATCGAGAATCAGCAGGGCGGACGTCCTGCGGTGAAAAAGGCCAGACGTGTGGCCAAAGGGCTACTGATCGCTGCCATCGTGGCGGTCATGTGTACCGCCACCGTGGCCGCCGCCAAGCTGGGCGTGGCCGACAGCTTCAAGGGCTATTTCGGCGACCTGACGGAGGAGCAGAAGCAGCTGATGGAGGAGATGGGTACCACGGACATGCAGCCCGTCACCAGCAACGGCATCACCATCACGCCGCTGGCGGTGTACGGTGACGCATACAACTACTATATCCGCCTGCTGGTACAGGCCCCGGAGGGCACGGTGCTGCGCATCCCCGGTGAGGGAGACCTGATGCCACGGGGTACAGAGGAGGACGGTATTCTGGAGACGGCGGACTACGACTTCAGCGGTATGGGATATTCGGTCAAATGGGAGGACAGCAGGCCCGGCGACAATACGCTGGAAGGCGTGGTGTATCTGGAGGGCCAGATGCTCAGCGATGACGCCGCCCAGTGGGTATAGGCGAGACCAGAATGAGGTTTGACGATGGCCAGCCCAAGTGGCTGCACATTACCCGTTTTGTGCTGGGCGTGGGAGACGAATACACCGAAACCGTGCTGGAGGGCGACTGGCGCTTTGCCCTGCCCGACCTGTCGGCGCAGGCCGCGCCCATTGAGGTGGACGCCAGCGGCCTGACGGTGGAGAGCACTCAGCCGGGCCGGATGATCTATCTGGATACCTTCCGCATCAGCAGCACCTATATTCAGGTGAAGTACGACAGCGACAGCATCGACGATTTTGACGCGCCGCCCTGTGAACCGGAGGGCGGCTGGGCGCTGGTGCTGGACGACGGCGCCGAGGTGGCCGGTGACGATTCTGATGTTTGCGGCGGCAGCTACAACAACAGCCATGTAGACCTCTACTTCCGCTTTGCCGCGCCTATCGACGTGAGCCGGGTGGATTACATCCGTTTCGGCACGCTGGAGATCCCGGTGAAGTGAAGCACAGCGAAAGGGACGGCCCTCGGGCCGTTCTTTTTCGCGCAAAAGGGGCGGGAAATCTTGACAAGCGGTATATTTCCCGACACAATAAAGCGTATCATGCGGTTATCCGTGCCAATGGCGCATAGGGAAAAGCAGCCAGTACCAGCAGTACCAGCGCGCAAATAATAATGGACGCCATAATCATGGCGCCCAGCACGGACAGAATGACAGTATGAGAAGCGGCGCAAGCGCAGCAAGAAGCAGCACCGGCACAGGCGGCGGTCATGGTCTTGTTCATCTTGCGGTTCATAGTCTTGTTCATCGTAGCCGCCTTCCTCGCTTCAAAAATGATGGGTGAATTTTAGCAAAAGCTTCCAGCGAAGTCAACGGTCGATTCCGTCAAATCACAGTCATATCTCCAAATTTTTTACTATATACGTTATGCAAAGTGCACAATTTTCCTCACACTGCTGCGCCGCTCGACCACATACGCCATTCTCGCCCCTTTTATAGTCTCTCGAGGCTCCTTTGTGCGGAGAGACCTTAATTCCTTCCAGCGGATACAACGGCACGGGAAGATCCACCATGCTCAACGCCGTGGCCGATACGCTCACCGTGGACAGCGGCTCCATCCTGCTGGATGGAGAGGGCATCACCCGCAAGCCGGAGCACCGCCGCGCCAAGCCATTTGTAACACGGTAAATATTCCCTGTGAGCCTTTCCTTGTCGTAAGACGTCCCCTTATCATTACCGGCGTTATCAGATTTGTTTTACACCGCCCAGATGATCTCCGCGCTGTCCTCCGCCACCTCAATGCGGCGGATAAACTGGGCGGCCACGGCCTTTTTCTCCACGGACCGGCGGGCGTATACCGCGTCCGTCTTCATGCGGTCTTTTCCCGCCGGGCCGCCCGCAGCGCCCGCAATCTCTTGCGACACAATGGCTTCACAATGGCTTCAAGTCATTGCCGATAGGGACTCTCTGGACTGGAAAGACTATGACGCGGACACCATCTGCCAGCGGGTGACCAGCCGGGTGCAGCAGGGCAGCATCGTGCTGTTCCACAACGCCGCCCTGCACACGCCGGAGGCCCTGCCCGCCATTCTCACCTGCCTCATCAATGACGGCTACACTGTGGTACCCATCAGCCAGCTCATCCTCCCCCAGCCCTATACCATCGATCACACGGGGCGGCAGTTCGCGGCGGAGGCAGCGGCGTCAGAATGAGCAAAAGCATCTGAAGCTTTTATAACTTTTAAAGCTCATGCTATGCTGACAGCATCTCCCTATACCATACCAAGAACCGCTATGGAACTACAACATCTCCCATTCGCACATTGACAATTGCCGCGCGCCCGCCTATACTGTCGGTCGGATTTATGAGACCTCGAACCGTCATACACAGGAGATGTATACAAATGGACTACTATCTTTTGACCGATCTGGCTGCCACCATGGGCTATCACCTGGCCATGTCCGGCGCGGAGACCTTCCGCGTGGAGGACACCATCCACCGCATCCTGCGGGCCTACGGCGTGGAGTGTGAGGTGTTCGCCATCCCCAACTGCGTATCCGTCAGTCTGGAGGCAGCCAACGGCAAGCCGCTGATGCTCATGCGGCGCATCGGGTTCCACGGGAACGATCTGGAAAAGCTGGAAAAGCTCAACGAGCTGAGCCGCCGCATCTGCGCGGAGAAGCCGGAGGTGGATGAGGCGATGGCCTGGCTGCGCCAGACGCTGGCGGCCTGCCGGGTATACCGCACGGGCGTGTTCTATCTGGGCAACGTGCTGGTGGGACTGGGCTTCTGCCTGGTGTTCGGCGGCACACTGCGGGACTGCCTCTGGGCGGGCGTGATGGGGCTCATCATCGGTCTGGTGACGCGCTTCATGGACAGACAGGAGGCCAACCCGTTCTTCAGCACCATACTGGCCTCGTGCCTGATGGCGCTGCCGGCCTACGCCGCGGCGGGACTGGGCTGGCTGAGCAATCCTGACGCGGCCATCATCGGCGCCCTGATGATCCTGGTGCCGGGCCTGCTCATCACCAACTCCATGCGGGACATCATCTATGGCGACACAAACTCCGGCATCTTCCGCATCGTGCAGGTGGTGCTGAGCGCGCTGGCCATTGCGCTGGGCACGGCGGCGGCATGGCACCTGACTGCCGGGCTGTACGGTCTGACCGGCTCCGCCGCCGTGAGCTGGCCGGCATGGGCGCAGGCCATCGCGGTATTCGTGGGCTGCTGCGGCTTCTGTATTCTGTTCAATGTACACGGACAGGGCATGGTGCTGTGTGTGGCCGGCGGCGTAGCGGCGTGGATGCTCTATCTGCTGTTCGGCAGGCTGGGATGCGATGTGTACGCGGCCAACCTGTTCGCCGCCGTGTTCGCGGCACTGTATGCCGAGGTGATGGCGCGGGTGCGCAAGTGTCCGGCCATGCCCTATCTCGTCATCGCCACGCTGCCCATGCTGCCAGGCGCAGGGGTGTATTACACCATGAGTATGGGACTGGAGGGCAAGATGATGGACGCCGTGGGCAAGGGGCTGGAGACGGTGGGCGTCGCCGGCTCCCTGGCCGTGGGCATCCTGCTGGTATCCACGCTGTTCCGCCTGGTGAACCGGCGGAAGGCGTAAGCTCCGGCAAAAGCGTTTGCCGGGACAGGCCCTCTTGCATTTTCCACCGGAGTTGGTGTATGCTGTGGGTGGACAAGCACGCCGGGCGGACGGCCCGCCGGGCGTTTCTGACGACAAAGGAGATCTGCCATGCTTCATCCCAATATTCTCAAGGTTGAAACGGCGGCCGACGCCGCCCGTCTGGCCGCTGACCGCTTTCAGGAGCTGATCTGCGTCAAGCCCGCCTGCGTGCTGGGTCTGGCCACCGGCTCCACCCCCGTCCCCCTGTACCGGGAGCTGATTGCCCGGGAAAGAGCGGGACTTATCGACTTCTCCCGAGTGCGCTCCGTAAATCTGGACGAGTACAAGGGGCTGGCTCCCGGCCATCCCCAGAGCTACCGCCGCTTTATGCAGGAGAATCTGTTCGACCACATCTCCATCCGCCCGGAGAACACCTATGTGCCCGACGGACTGACCACGGATGTGACCGCCATGTGCACGGCCTATGAACAAACCATTGAGGAGCTGGGCGGCGTGGATCTGCAGCTGCTGGGACTGGGCCACGACGGCCACATCGGCTTCAACGAGCCGTGCGACCACTTCCCCGTCCGCACCCACGAGGTGGCGCTGACGGAATCCACGCGGCAGGCCAACGCCCGGTTCTTTGCCAGTGAGGCGGAGGTGCCCGCCGCCGCCTATACCATGGGCGTGGGCACGGTGATGGCCGCCCGCAGGGTGCTGATGATCGTCACCGGCGCCGACAAGACGGAGGTTCTGCGCAGGGCGTTTTTCGGCCCCGTCACCCCGTGGGTGCCCGCCTCCATCCTGCAGTTCCATCCGGACGTGACGCTGATCTGCGACCGTGCCGCATGGGACGGCGCAGCCGGAGGGGGGCGGTGAACGTGGAGCATCTGGGCATTTCCTTCCATATGGAAAACAGGCCCGCGCTGGACAGCGGCTTCATCCCCTTTGCCCCGTGGCAGGAGGCCTATCTGGCGGAGGCCCGCCGTCCCGTCCGTATCGCCGTGGAGCGGCAGGACGGACAGGTGGCGGTGTTCGACACCCGCCTGCGGGACGAGCCGTACCGCGCCGCTGACCTGCGGTTTCTGGAGCGCACCGTCAAGCTGCTGCTGTGGAGCGTCGGCGGCTGGCGCGTCCGCATCTGCGGCTGCGATGAACTGACGCAGGAACTGGCGCGCATCTACTCCCCCGCAGGGATACGCGCCTTCGATGCGGACTTTATGGAGACGGTGTTCCGGCGTCCCTTTGTGCTGGAGGCCGTGTCCGGCGCCGAACTCCCCGCGCCCCGCAGCGGCGCCCGCCGGATCGGCGGGCATTGGAACGGCTGCCGCATCGGCTTCGACGCCGGCGGCTCCGACCGGAAGGTGTCCGCCGTCATCGACGGTGAGACGGTGTATTCCGAGGAGGTGGTCTGGCACCCCAAGACTCAGACGGATCCCCGGTATCATTACGAGGGCATCCTCAGCGCCTTCCGCGCGGCGGCATCGAAAATGCCCCGGGTGGACGGCATCGGCGTATCCTCTGCCGGCGTGTTCGTCGGCAACGCGCCTATGGTATCCTCCCTGTTTATCCAGGTGCCGCCGGAAAAGCGCGGCCCCATCCCCACCATCTACGACCGGGCGGCGGCCGCCATGGGCGATGTGCCCATTGTGGTGGCCAACGACGGTGATGTGACGGCACTGGCCGGCGCCATGAGCCTCCGGGACAGCGGCGTCATGGGACTTGCCATGGGCACCAGCGAGGCAGCGGGTTATGTAAACCGAGAGGGCTGCATCCTGGGCTGGTTCAACGAGCTGGCCTTTGCTCCCGTCGACCTCAGTCCGCAGGCGGAAAGGGACGAGTGGTCCGGCGACATCGGTGTGGGCTGCAAATATTTCTCTCAGGACGCTGTTATCAAGCTGGCTCCCGCCGCCGGTATTGCGCTGGTGGAAACGCTGACCCCCGCTGAAAAGCTCAGCGCCGTGCAGGTGCTGGCGGAGGGTGGCGACGAGCGCGCACTGGCCATCTTCCGGGACATCGGCGTCTATCTGGGCCACACCCTGCCGCTGTACGCGTCGGTGTATGACCTGAAGCACCTGCTGGTGCTGGGCCGCGTGGCCTCCGGCATCGGCGGCCAGCTCATCGTATCCCAGTGCCGCCGGGTGCTGGCGGAGGAATACCCGGAACTGACGGTATCCGTCACCCTGCCGGACGAGCAGTTCCGTCGGATGGGGCAATCCATGGCGGCAGCCAGTCTACCGGAGGTGTGATATGCGGTTTGAAAACGGTCTGATCTTTGTGAACGGGCGATTTGTCCCCGGCGGCTTCTCCGTGGAGAACGGGCGCTTCGCCCATGTGCTGGCGGACGCGGCGGACGCGGAGTCCGTCGACCTGCACGGCGCACGGGTCATTCCCGGGCTGGTGGATGTCCACACCCACGGCAACTCCGGTGCGGACTTTTCCGACGGGGACTATGACGGCCTGGTGAAAATGGCGGGATATCTGGCAAAAAACGGTGTGACATCCTTCGCCCCCGCCTCCATGACCCTGCCCTACGACACGCTGGAAACGGCGTTCCGCACGGCGGTGCGCCTGCACAAAACCGCCCCGGCGGGCTGCGCCCGGCTGCTGGGCATCCAGATGGAGGGGCCGTTCTTCTCCGAGAAGAAAAAGGGTGCCCAGAATGCCGCGTACCTCCGCCTGCCGGACTATGAGGCCTTTGCCCGGCTGTACGACGCGGCGGAGGGGCTGCTGCGCATCGCGGACGTGGCCCCGGAGCTTGCCGGTGCAGTGGACTTCACCCGCCGCGCAGCGGAGAAATGCACCGTCTCCGTGGCCCACACCGACGCCTCCTATGAGGAGGCCGCCGCCGTGTTTGACGCGGGAGCCACTCACCTGACCCACCTTTTCAACGCCATGCCCGGCATCCACCACCGGCATCCCGGCCCCATCGGTGCGGCCTCCGAGCGGGAAAATGTCACCGCCGAGCTGATCTGCGACGGGCACCATGTCCATCCCAGTGCCGTGAGGATGGCCTTCAAGCTGTTTCCGGGCCGCATCTGCCTGATCTCCGACGCTCTGCGCTGCTGCGGCATGCCGGACGGGCAGTACACCCTGGGCGGGCAGGACGTGTTTCTCTCCGGCGGTGTGGCCCGTCTGGCCGACGGCACCATCGCCGGCAGCGCCGCTGACCTGTACGCCTGCATGCGCAGCGCCGTGGCCTTCGGCATCCCCGCGGAGCAGGCGGTGCTCTCCGCCACTGCCATCCCCGCCCGGGAGATCGGGCGGCAGGGCGAGACGGGCACCATTGCCGACGGCCTGCCCGCCGACTTCGTGGTGTGCGGCGAGGCGCTGGAGCGCCGCGCTGTCTATCTGGGCGGAAAACTGCTGTGAACCATGAAAAAACAATAGCAGAAGTCCCTCCGGCTGATGCCGGAGGGACTTTCACTATTGTAAGGAGAGGAAACAACATGGCGGGGAGATGGGGCGGGCCTTGAGGGGCGGCCTGCCCCTATATCTGTTACATGCGGCGCAGGGGGTGCGCTTACACATGTGCCAGCGCCTGGTCCAGATCGGCGATGATATCGTCGGGGTCCTCCAGACCCACGGACATGCGGATCATACCGTCGGTGATGCCGGCGGCCTCCCGCACCTCACGGGGGATCATGGTGTGGGTCATGGCGGCGGCCTGCTCCACCAGCGTCTCCGTGTCGCCCAGCGACACCGCCAGCGTGCACAGCTTCAGGCTGTTGATGAACCGCTTGCCGGCCTCCAGTCCGCCTTTCACGTCAAAGGACAGCATACCGCTGCCGCCCTTCATCTGGCGGCGGGCAATGTCGTACTGGGGGTTGCTCTCCAGCATAGGATAGCGGACGATCTCGATGCGGGGGTCGGCCTCCAGCCAGCGGGCCACCTTCAGGGCGCTCTCGTTATACTGCCGCATCCGGACACCCAACGTCTTGAGGCCACGGCGCCGGCAGCGTGCTCCAGCGCTGCCAGCTTCTGCTCCAGATAGTCCTGGCTGGGGTTGGTGATGCGGCTGTAGGCAAAGCTCTCGGCATAGTCGTCGCAGGCCCTGGCCGCGGATGCCGATCCAGCCGATATCCACCGTGTCCGCGGTGTCGATGGCCACGCAGGCCACCTCCCGGGCCAGACGGGGCGAGATGACGCCGGTGCCGATGGCCACGCAGGCCATCTCCCGGGCCAGACGGGGCGAGATGACGCCGGTGCCGATGTCGTAGGCATTGCAGCTGCGCATCAGCGCCGTGCTGACGTACAGGTCGCTGATGTACACCACTCTGGGCGGGTAGAAGTTGGGCAGCAGCATCTCCTCGGAGCAGAACGCCGGGGAGTCGGCGCTCTGCTCGTACACGATGCAGGGATAGTCCATCAGCTCCTCCGGTGTGACGGAGGCCCGCTGCGCCAGCGGGTGGCTGTGGCTCATGAACGCATGGGGGCGGGAACGCAGCAGCTTGTTCCCCAGCTTCAGCAGTTCCCGTCCCTCGTTGGTGATGACCACGCCGGAGGGCGTCCGCTGAAAGATGGTGATGTGCAGCTCCTCCTCCAGCCATGCACCAGATTGCTGACGCTGGGCTGGGAGACATACAGCTTCTGAGCCGCCTTGCTGAATGAGCCGCACCGCTCCACCATGGATACATATTTCAACTGCTGCAATGTCATACGCGCATCCGCTCCTTCCCGTTGCTCCGCTTCTATTGTACAGGCATACGCTGCCCGCTGCAAGGCCCATTACTTCTCCCCGTTTTCGGCCACCCAGCCCCGGACATACTCCACGAACCGGCGGGTGGAGGCGGACAGCGCCTTCTCGTCCTTGACGGCGATGCCGATGTTGCGGTAGAACGTCATGGGCGGGCGGCAGGCCATCACCGGGTAGGGACTGTGCCGCGCCATCAGCTCCGGCAGCAGGCTGATGCCAAGACCCTTGGACACCATGGCCAGAATAGTCCGGTCCTCCCGCGCGGTGTACTTGATGTTGGGCCGGACGTCCATCTCGTCGAAGGCGGCGCGGATCTCGTAGTCCTCGCCCTCCTCCAGCTGGATGAACGGCTCCGCCGCCAGCGCGTCCACAGGGAACGGATCGCTGCCGGCATAGGGATGGTCGCAGGGCACGATGACCTGCAGCTCGTCCCGGTGAAGGGCATAGGCCTGCAAGCGCTTCACCGACGGCAGCCGGAGAAAGCCGCAGTCCACCGTGCCCTTCAGGATCCACTCCTCCACCTGCTCGTAGAAGTCGCTGGTGACCACCTCGAACTCGATATTGGGATAGCGCTGGCCGAAGCTCTTGAGGATGGAGGGCAGCCACTGAGCCGACACGCTGGAGAAGGTAGCCACCTTCACAAGGCCGGCATCCATGCCCTTCAGACTGGCGGCGGACTGCATCAAGGCATGGTGGGCTGCGCACAGCTTCTCAATCTGGGGCAGCAGCGCCCGGCCGTCCGCCGTCAGCACCACGCCGCCGCGGTTGCGGCTGAGCAGCGTGACGCCCAGCTCCTCCTCCAGCGACTGCACCGCGTGGCTGACGCCGGACTGGGTGAAGCTCAGCGCCTCCGCCGCCTTGGAGAAGTTGCCGCAGGCCGCTGTTTTCAAGAACATCTGATACTTGGTTATGCTCATATGCCCACCTCTTTCCTGCCGCTATTTTACCATACATTTACTCATAGTTGCAAGTACAATAATGCGTTTTACAAATGCAATATCCTGTGATATGATCCTATTGTCGACAAGGAAATCTGAAATACATGGAGGTAACAAACTATGGCACTGGTAACGAAAACAATCCGCTGCGCTGTCTGCGGCAGCAGCGATGTGGCTTTTGACGGCAAGATCTATCACTGCGCTTCCTGCGGTACGGACAGCGAGGTGAGCATGCCCGCCGCCGATCTGGCCGCGGTGAACCGCATCGTGGCGCTGGGCGGCGACAACGAGGAGCTGACTCGTCTGCGCCGGCAGTACAAAAATCTGGACATTGCCAGCTGGGACAGCGAAAACCGGCTGCAGACCAAGTAAACCGCACATAAATGCTTTTCCATGAGGGCCTCCTCCCTCACATGAAAAGCCGTCCGGCTCGGTGAGCCGGACGGCTTTTTTGTTGTTACACGGCCACGGCCAGCTGGCCGATGTCTGAACCGGCCCGCCAGCGGGCGCAGTAGTCCTCGGTGCAGCGCCTGAAGCGGTCGAACAGGCGGCGGGCGCGGGCCTCGTCGCTGTACACCTTCCACAGTCCCGCGCACTTGAAATCGCAGGCGCGGTGGTCAATGAAGCCCTGCACGTCCTCCGGCGGGTAGCTGAGGAACAGCCCCACCTCGTGGGGGAACTCGCCGCTCTCCCGGAAGCGGCGGATAAGCTGGGCCACGCAGCGCCCGCAGCCGCCGCAGGAATAGCCTGCCTCCGACAGGATGCGCTGGGCCAGCCGATCCTGCAGATCGCGGTGCAGCACGGCGGGGCGGTAGAGATACAGCAGCGCCTGTCCGTCCTTGAAGCGGATGGGCAGCAGGCACAGCCCCTTGGGCGCCAGCAGCCGGTTCAGCCGCCGGACATCTGCCAGCAGCGCCTCCCTGTCGTCGCAGGGGCAGGGAAACAGGCTGCCCGTTTTGATGCCCGCCAGCGTAGGCGCGCCCTGCTTGATCAAGATCTCCTCCGACATGCCGCTCCCTCCTTTTCATCTTTGAATAGTATGCCGCACCTATGCGTCGCGCATACGCGAGTTAAATGAATCTAATTAATACCTCTTAAAATAGCCGCGCCTGCGGCTTCTGGTTAAATTGCTTTAACTACATTGTAGCATACAGCGCCCTCCCTGTCAAGTACCGCCGCCAATTTGCGCTGTGAAAGAGGGAGCCATCCCGGCATGCCGGGACGGCTCCCTCTTTTTACGGTCAGTCAGAACTGGAACACAACGCCCACGATGGCGCTGGCCAGAATGAACAAAATGGGGTGTAGGTTTTTGGTATATTTCACCCACCGGGTCAGCACCAGCAACACGGCGGCCAGGGCGATGGCTTTCCAGTTGAACAGCGCCAGCCCGGAGGCACCGGTGTTCACCAGCGCGATGAGCACCACGGAGACGCCTGCCGCCGCCACCAGCGCGGTGGAGGCGGGGCGCAGGCCGTAAAACGCGGCACTGACCCACTTGCTGTCGCGGAAGGCCTTCAGGAACGCGGCCACGATCAGGATGACGATGACAGACGGCGTCACAAGTCCCAGCGTGGCCACAAGGGCACCGCCGACGCCGCCAGTGGTGAAGCCCACATAGGTGGCCATATTCACGCCGATGGGGCCGGGGGTGGATTCGGACACGGCCAGCATGTCCGCCAGCTGGGCATGGGTGAACCAGCCGGTGCGGCCGGACATATCCTGTAGGAACGGCAGGGTCGCCAGTCCGCCGCCCACGGCGAACAGGCCTGTCTTGAAAAATTCCCAGAAAAGACGGAGGTACAGCATCATTTCGCCCTCCTTATCAGATTCTGGATGACGATGCCGCACAGAGCGGCGGCTGCCACAAAAATGACGGGCGAGACGTCCGTGACCAGCGAGGCCGCCAGCACCGCCGCAAAGATCACCGCGGCGGGCCAGTCCTTCACGGAGCCCTTCAGCAGCTTCAGCGTGGCGTTGAAGATCAGCACGCACACACATACCCGGATGCCGGCAAAGGCGTGCTGCACCCAGTCCAGATGGGAGAAGCTGTTGATGACGCCGGCCAGCGCCGTAATGATGATCAGCGAGGGGAACACGATGCCCAGGGTGGCGATGATGCCGCCCAGCACGCCCCGCTGCTTCTGCCCCACAAAGGTGGCGGTGTTGACGGCGATGATGCCGGGGGTACACTGGCCGATGGCAAAGTAATCCACCAGCTCCTCATCGGTGGCCCAGCCCTTGTTCTCCACCACCTCCCGCTGGAGGATGGGCAGCATGGCCATGCCGCCGCCGAATGTCATGACCCCCACCTTGGCGAAGGTGAGGAACAGCTCCCACAGTAATTTCACAGGATCACCTCATTCAGAATATCCGTAAAGTCCGCGGACGGACACCTCGCCGCCCCGCAGCGTCTCCGACGTGCCGTCGTCGTACCGCACCGTCAGGCCGTAGTAGGGGTCGATGCCCTCCGCTGCGGCATCGCGCACCTGGCCGCCGCGCTCCAGCCGCACCCGCTGTCCGACGTTGACGCAGCGGGCGCAGTAATCCGCCCGCCACAGAGCGGGGTCAGGCAGAACGCGGTCGTGCAGCTCCGTCAGCTCACCCACCAGCGCCCGGGCCAGCGCGTCCCGGGACACCTCGCGCCCCGACTCCGTCCGCAGGGACGTGGCCATGGCGGCCACATCGGGGGAAAAGTCGGCGGCGGTCTGGGACACGTTGACGCCGATGCCCACGACGACCCAGTCCGGCGTGCCGTCGGGACGGAAGGCCGACTCCGTCAGGATGCCGCAGACCTTCCTGCCGCCCAGCACCAGATCGTTGGGCCATTTGATGCCGCAGTGCAGGGCGCAGACGCTCTCGACGGCGCGGCACACGGCCACCGCCGCCAGCGGCGTGATCATGGGCAGCGTATCGGTGCGCAGGCCGGCGCGCCACAGGACGGACAGGTACAGGCCCAGCCCCGGCGGGGACTGGAAGCTGCGGCCCATGCGTCCCCGGCCCGCCGTCTGGCAGTCCGCCGTCACCACGGCGCTCATGGCGCCCTCCGCCGCCAGACGGCGGCACTGGGTGTTGGTGGAATCCAGCGTATCATAGTGGTAGACCGGGATGTCCATGGCGGCACCTCCTCTTTCCCGTAATGTTACCACGATTCGGCAGGGCTGTAAATAGCGATACCTGCTGATGACAGGCATTAGCGGCAGAAATGGATTTGTGAGATATGTCAAAGAAACCGGCCGTTTTTTGGCGGTTTCTTGGTGCAGAAATGTATTGCTTTTTCCGGAGGCGGCCCGCATAATAGGCAAGAAAAATGAGAGGAGGGACGGCCATGACCTGCAAACACACGACGAAAAAGCGGACGGACGCTCCCACTGTTTCCATTTTTAATAGTGTTTCCTTTGACCGGTGATTTTTTCACCGGTTATTTTTTTGCGTTGGTAAGTAACTGGAAATAAACGGATGAAGAAAGAGAGGAATCGTCACATGAACAAAAAACTCGGACACGACGCCATCTACGACGCCAGAGAACTGGGCACGCCCCGGATGCTGCTGCTGGGCCTGCAGCACCTGTTCGCCATGTTCGGCGCCACGGTGCTGGTGCCCATCCTGGTCAGCGGCTACGGCCTGCCCCTGTCCATCCAGACCACCCTGCTGTTCGCCGGTATCGGCACCCTGCTGTTCCACGTCTGCACCAAGATGAAGGTCCCCGCGTTCCTTGGCTCCTCCTTCGCCTTCCTGGGCGGCTTCCAGGCGGTGGCCAACCTGGACAGCGGCAAGTTTGCCGCCATGACCGGCGAGGAGAAGCTGCCCTACGCCCTGGGCGGCGTGGTGGTAGCCGGCCTGCTGTACCTGGTGCTGGCCCTGCTGTTCAAGCTGGTGGGCGCCAAGAAGGTCATGCGGTTCTTCCCCCCCATCGTCACCGGGCCTATCATCATCCTCATCGGCCTGAACCTGTCCGGCACCGCCGTGACCAACGCCTCCAGCTGCTGGTGGCTGGCGTTGGTGGCCATCGCCATCATCATCGTGGCCAACATCTGGGGCAAGGGCATGATCAAGATCATCCCCATCCTGCTGGGTGTGGTGGGCAGCTACATCGTGGCTCTGATCGCCACGGCCTGCGGCGCACAGCTGCCTGACGCCGACGGCGTGATGCAGCCCCTGATCAACTTCACCGAAGTCCACGATGCCGGTTTCCTGGGCCTGCAGCAGTTCGTCATCGCCAAGTTCGACATCACCTCCATTCTGGTGATGGCCCCCATCGCCATCGCCGCCATGATGGAGCACATCGGCGACATCTCCGCCATCTCCTCCACCACCGGCAAGAACTTCATCGAGGATCCCGGCCTGCACCGTACCCTGCTGGGTGACGGTCTGGCTACCGCCTTCGCCGGTATGTTCGGCGGCCCCGCCAACACCACCTACGGTGAGAACACCGGCGTCCTGGCCCTGAGCCGGGTGTACGATCCCCGGGTCATCCGCATCGCCGCCATCTACGCCATCATCCTCAGCTTCTCCCCCAAGTTCGACGCGCTGGTCAACTCCATCCCCACCGCCATCGTGGGCGGCGTCAGCTTCGTCCTCTACGGTATGATCTCCGCCGTCGGCGTCCGCAACGTGGTGGAGAACCGGGTGGATCTCACCAAGTCCCGCAACCTCATCATCGCCGCGGTCATCTTCGTCTGCGGTCTGGGCTTTGCCTCTACCGGCGGCATCACCTTCGCCGTGGGCAGCGCCGACATCACCCTGACGGGTCTGGCCATCGCCGCGCTGGCCGGCGTCATCCTGAATGCGGTTCTGCCCGGCAACGACTACGAGTTCGGCAAGAGCGTCGAGGGTGACACAAGCGCCGACCTGGGCAGCTATTAAGAGACTGCGCAGATACGCAAAAAGAGAACAGGCTCTTGCGAGCCTGTTCTCTTTTTATCTGCCGAGGTGCACCCCGGATACGAACAGAAAAGCATCCGCCGCCTGCAGAAGCGGGCGGCGGATGCTGGTCATTCAGTCTTTTCCGCCGGTTCCGCCGGGCGGTCGGCACGGCCGTACAGCACGGTCATGCGGCGGATCTTCTCCGCCAGCTCCGGCGTCAGCTCGCCGGGCAGCAGACGCCACTGCCAGTTGCCGCTCTGGGTGCCGGGCGTGTTCATACGGTGACCCTCGCCAAGCCCCAGATAGTCCTGCATCTGCGCCACAAACAGCTCCGCCACGCTGCTCATGCCGCCCCGGATAACGCCCCAGTGGAAGCCCTCCTGCTCCGTCAGCGCCAGATACGCCTCGGCGTAGGCGATGTCCTCCGGCTTGGCCTCCTGCCGCCACAGCGCCAGCGGGCTGTTGTCGTGGGTGCCAGTGTAGCAGATGCAGTGCTCCGTGTAGGTGTGGGGCAGGTAGTTGCTGGTATCCCGGGAGTCGAAGGCAAATTCCAGCACCTTCATGCCGGGCCAGCCGGAGTCGTGCAGCAGCTTCTGTACGCCGGGGGTAGGATAGCCCAGATCCTCGGCGATGAACTCCAGCTGCGGGAACCAGCCGTTGAGGCGGTCTATCAGGTCCATGCCCGGCCCGGCGACCCATTTGCCGTTTTTGGCGGTGGTCTCACCATAGGGCACCGCCCAATAGCTCTCAAAGCCCCGGAAATGGTCGATGCGGATGATGTCGTACAGCTTGCCGGCGCCGTCGATGCGGCGGATCCACCAGCCGAAGCCGTCCTCCCGCATGCGGTCCCAGTCGTACAGCGGGTTGCCCCACAGCTGTCCGTCGGCGCTGAAATAGTCTGGCGGTACACCGGACACGGCCTTGGGGATCAGCGTCTCGTCCAGCTGGAAGAACTCCGTCTCCGCCCACACGTCGGCGGAATCCATGGCCACATAGATGGGCAGGTCGCCGATGATGCGGATACCCTGCGCGTGGACATAGTCCCGCAGCCGGTTCCACTGCTGGAAGAACAGATATTGCAGGTAGGTGAAGAACTCCACGTCCTCCCGCAGCAGGGCGCGGTACTTCTCCACCGCCCCCTCCTGCCGCAGACGGATGTCATCGGGCCACTCCGTCCACGCCTTCATGCCGAAATGGCGCTTGCAGGCCATAAACAGGGCGTAATCCGGCAGCCAGCGGCTGTTTGCCTCCTCGAAGGCGGCCACGGCCTCGCTGCTGCGCTGCCAGCCCCGCTTGAAGGCCTTGTGCAGCAGGTCGAACCGCTTTTCATAGATGCGGCCGTAGTCCACATACCGGGGATCGCCGCCCCACTTGCACCGGCTGCACTCAGATCTGGTCAGCAGACCGTCGGCGATCAGCAGCTCGGGGTCGATGTAGTAGGGGTTCCCGGCGTAGGCCGAAAAGCTCTGGTACGGCGAATCGCCGTAGCTGGTGGGGCCAAGCGGCAGCATCTGCCAGTAGCGCTGGCCCGCCGCGTGGAGGAAATCCGCGAAATCGTATGCCGCCTGTCCCAGCGTGCCGATCCCGTAGGGGGAGGGCAGCGAGGAGACGGCCATCAGAATACCACTGGAACGTTTCATAGCAGCACGTCACTTTCTATTGAGGATGAAGCGGGGCGGGCGAAATGCCCGCCCCGCTGTATGCAATATACGATACTCAGCCCTTGACGGCGCCGGCAGCCACGCCCTTGATGATGTGCTTCTGGCAGCACAGGTAGAAGACGATGACCGGGACGATGCTCAGCAGGATCAGCGCCATGGTGGCGCCCATGTCCACCTGTCCATAGCTGCCCTTCAGGTACTGCACCACGATAGGGATAGTACGGTAGTCGTTGATGTCCAGTACCAGGAACGGCAGTAGGAAGTCGTTCCACACCCACATGATCTCCAGCACGCCCACGGAGATGAAGGTAGGCTTCATCATGGGCAGTACCACCAGGAAGAAGGTGCGGACAGGTCCGCAGCCGTCGATAGCAGCCGCCTCTTCAATCTCCAGCGGAATGGATTTCACAAACCCAGCGAACATGAACACCGCCAGTCCTGCGCCAAAGCCCAGATAGATGACGGGGATGGTCCAAGGCGTATCCAGGTGCAGCTTATTGGCCGTGCGGGACAGGGTGAACATCACCATCTGGAACGGCACTACCATGGAGAACACGCACAGGTAGTATACGATCTTGCTGAACAGGCTCCCCACACGCGCCACATACCAGGCGGCCATAGAGGTGCACAGCAGGATCAGCCCCGAGGACACCACAGTGATAAACAGGCTGAAGAACACAGCCTTGATAAAGGGATAGCTGCCGAAGGTCATGCCCTTGACGTAGTTCTGCAGTCCCATAAATGTGTCGGAGTTGGGCAGGGCAAATGTCTCCGTGTTGACGGCGGCGTTTGTCTTGAAGGAGTTGATCAGCACGATCAGGATGGGCAGCACGTAGATGACGCAGATCACGGTGAATACCACTGTCAGCGCCATCTTGCGGCGATCCTCCCGGGTTTTCAGACCTTTCTTCATCACTGCTGTACCTCCTTTTTACGGGTGGAGCGCAGCTGGATCAAACCGATGGCCGCCACCAGAATGAAGAACAGAACCGCCTTGGCCTGCGCCGTGCCGCGGTTGTTGCCGCTGGAGGAATAGAACGCGTTGTAGATGTTCAGCGCCAGCATCTCCGTGGTCTTGATCACACTTCCGTCCGGCTGCTGCAGGAACGGACGGCCCGCCGTCAGCGCCAGGTTCTGGTCAAACAGCTTGAAGCCGTTGGTCAGGGTCAGGAAGATGCAGATGGTGAAGGAGCTCATCATATTGGGGATAGTCACCTTCCACAGTGTCTGCCAGCGGGTGGCGCCGTCGATGCGGGCGGCCTCCAGCATATCCTCCGGCACAGCCTGCAGTCCGGCGATGTAGATGATCATCATATAGCCCACCTGCTGCCAGCATATCAGGATGATAAGACCCCAGAAGCCGTATTTGCTCTCCAGCACCACGGAGGTGTTGTACTTCACCAGAATGCCGTCGAAGATCATGGACCAGATGTAGCCCAGGACGATGCCGCCGATGAGGTTGGGCATGAAGAACACCGTGCGGAACAGGTTGGAACCTTTGATGTTCTGGGTCAGCGCATAGGCCACCGCAAAGGCCAGCGTGTTGATAAACAGCACCGATACAAAGGCGAACAGCGCCGTGAACCAGAAGGCGTGGAGGAAGCTGCTGTCGGAGAAGGCCTTCACATAGTTGCTAAAGCCCACCCACGTCCACTGGCTGATGAGCTTGAACTTACAGAAGGACAAAAACGCGCCCTGCAGAAAGGGCCACAGAAACCCGATGCAAAAAGCGGCGAAGGTGGGCAGCAGAAACAGCCACACCATCCGTTGAATAGGCCGGCGGATCAAACGGCTGTTCAGTGCCGCCGTATCCCGTTTTCGTTGAAATCGCTTCATTTGACCACTCCTGTTCTCCATCATATTGTTATGGCGAAAGCTCTTGGCCGAAGTCCCTTCGGCCGACAGCTTTCGTCACACCCTGTGTGTCAAAGAGAGAGAAACAGGGGGCGGGCGAAAAGCCCGCCCCCTGTTTTATGCAGTTTCCAGAGATACGTTAGGCGTTCTCGTTGGCGTACTGGGTAGCCCAGCCGTCCACGAACGCGGTCTTGACATCGTCCCAGCTGCCGTTGTCAGCGGTGTACTTGCTCAGAGCATCCACCACGGCGGCACGCCAATCGTTCACAGCGGGCGTGAAGTTGAAGGCCCAGGTGACAGGATAGCAGCCGTTGGCAACGTACTCGTTGGCCAGAGCACTGAACGGATTGGAGGGAGCCTTGGAGGACTTGAAGGGGCAAGCGCCGAACTGCTCGGACATCATGGTGGTGCCGGCATCAGAGGTAACGACCCACTTCAGGAAGTCCAGAGTAGCCTGAATGTCCTCGGGCTTGGCGTTCTTGTTGACGGACCAGTAGTTCTCGGTACCGGTGCACAGGCCGGCCTTCTCCTCGCCTTCCACGCCGCAGTAGATGGGGATCATGGTCAGATCATCGGGGTTCATGGCGAACTTGTCAGCAGCGGTCAGGTTGCTGTACTCCCAGGTGCCGTTCTGATAGAACACGGCCTTGCCCTGGCCGAACTCGGCCTCAGCCTGGTCGCCGGTAGCGGTCAGCAGGGCGGCGCCGGTGGTGGCGGAGTCAGTGATGTACAGATCCCAAACGTTCTTGTAGTTGTCCAGATAAGTGCCCTTGATGGTGGCGGGCTTGGAGCTCACGCTGTCGTCACGGAACTCATAGAACAGAGGCATATTGGCCAGATGGCCGGAGAAACGCCAGGAGGAACTGCCATCCAGACCGGCGGAGGTGAAGGCATCGAAGCCCAGCTCAGCAGCGCGGGCGTGGATGTCATCGGCAACGGCCTTCAGGGACTCGAAGTTGGTGATCTCGTCCAGAGAGTGACCAGCCTGCTCCAGCAGAGCCTTGTTGACGATGATGCCGTAGGTCTCCAGGCAGTAGGCGATGGAGATGACCTCACCGTTGGCGTTCTTCAGAGCGTAGTCCTTGGAAACCAGCTCGTTGTACACGTCGGTGCTGCTCAGATCGTAGCAGAAATCACCCCAGGTAGCCACGCCGCCCTCGTTGCACTGGAACAGGGTGGGAGCGGCATCCTTGTCCATCTCGGACACCAGCATGGTCTCGTACTCGCCGGAGGCGGCGGTCACGACCTTGACAGGCACGCCGGTCTCGGCGGTGTAGGTCTTGGCCAGAGCCTGCCAGGCATCCTCGGACTCGGGCTTAAAGTTCAGGTAGTACACGCTGCCGGTGGCAGTGTCGCCGCCCTCGTTGGGGTCGGCATCGGGCTGCTTCTGCTCGCCGCAGGCTACCAGGGACAGAGCCATCACGAGAGCCAGAAGCATTGCAAGAAACTTCTTCATTTGAGATTACTCCTTTAACAAATTTATTTTCACGCCGTTTCCGGCGCAAAAACCAGATCAGATGCTTTTCACGGAGGCGCCCTCCCGCAGCTGGGTGGGCAGCACCTCGCAGCAGTGGGCGCCGTGACCCCGGAGCATACCCAGCAGGATCTGGGCGCTGCGCCGTCCCATCTCCTCCATGGGCTGGCACAGGGTAGTCAGCGGCGGCTCGATGTAGGCGGACAGCTCCAGCCCGTCGATGGCGATGACGGAGCAGTCCTCCGGCACCCGGCGTCCCGCGTCCCGCAGCGCCCGCATGGCGCCGATGGCCATGGAGTCGGCAATGGCGAACAGCGCCGTAAACTCCGCGCCCTGCCGCAGCTTTTCGCAGACAGCCTCGTAGGCATCCCGAATGTCGAAGCTGCCGGCGCACATGACCAAATCCTCGTCCAGCGGGATGCCGTGGCTCTCCAGCGCCTTGCGATAGCCCTGGTAGCGCAGCTGGCTGATGGACTGGTCATCCTCCCGGCAGATCAGCGCCGCGATGCGCCGGTGCCCGTGGGCATACAGGTGATCCACGGCCTGCCGCGCCGTCTCCTCGTCGGCGATGGACACAGCGGAATACTCGCCGCTCCGCAGGGTGCCGTACTGATTGGAGTAGGAGCAGCACACGAAGGGCACATTCAGCATAGCCAGATCGTCCGGGGTATAGTCGAAGCGTCCCCCCAGGAAGATGATGCCCCGCAGACGCTTTTCCCGCTCCATGACGGCGGCCCGCTGCACCTCGTCGGCGCAGGAGGGGATCTGCTGCATCACCAGAGAAAAGCCCGCGTCGGTAACGGTGTTCTCAATGGCCTGGATGATGTTGGTGTAGAACGGGTTAGACACGCCGCGCACCACAAGGCCGATGGACTCGGACTTGGTGCGCACCAAGTCGCGGGCGCTGTTGTTGGGGATGTAGTTGCTGTCCTTGATGGCAGCCCGCACCTTCCGGCGCACATCGTCGCTGACGTCCGGACGGTCATTCAGCACACGGGATACGGTGCTGACACTGACGCTGCACTGTTTTGCGATGTCCTTGATCGTCATTCCGGTGTTCCTTCCTGTCGCGTAATGCGGAAAAACGGTGATTTCGGAAACATTACCGGAAACGTTACCGCCTTTTCTACGGTGCTATCCTATCAACTTTCCATAGGAATGTCAATGGATTTTCGTATTTTTGCCGAAACGCACATAAAAAATGCGGTTTTTCTTGTGAAAATCACAAGGGACGCACCGGCGGTGCGTCCCTTGTGGAAAATCATGCCTGTCCGGCGCCGTCCAGCTCCCGGAGGAGCCCCTGCAGATCGCTCTCCCCCAGCACCCGGATGCCGTTGGCCCGCAGCAGCGCCGCCGCCGTGCCCCAGCCCTCCGTCAGCGTGCCGCTGAACGTGCCGTCATAGACCTGGCCGCTGCCGCAGGAGGGGCTACGTTCCTTCAATACGGCGGTGGTGCAGCCGTACAGCGCCGCCAGATGCAGCGCCTCCTCCGCGCCCCGCCGGTACTGGGCCGTTACGTCCGCGCCTGCAGCGCTGACCACCCGGTCCTCCCGCTGTTCGGAGGGCTCCCGCGGCGTGGGCAGTCCGCCCAGCTGCTCGGGGCAGACCGGCACCGCCAGTCCGCGCCGGGCCAGCTCCTGCACCAGCGGATGGGCCTTGCTCCGGCCGTCATAGCGGCAGGCGCAGCCCAAAAGACACGCGCTGATGAGGATCATACCGCCAGCTCCTTCCCGTCCAGCGCGGCGTAGACCAGCGTCTCGCCCCGGTATTGCAGCTTCAGAGAGAAAAACGGCGTGTCCGGTCGGCGGATCAGGTCGAGGAAAATTTTGTCTCCCACCCATTGGGGCAGCGCCGCCAGCGCGTCCTTGTGCAGCCACTCCAGCACACCCTCGTTGCACTCATGGATGTGTCCTGTCCAGCCGGTGGCGGTGAACAGGTGCATATACTCCCCCTCCCACTCGTCGGACACAAAGGTGATGACGCCCCGATAGCGGTAGTCTGTCAGTGTGAGGCCCGTCTCCTCCAGCGTCTCACGGCAGATGCACTCCTCCGGGCTTTCGCCCTCCTCGCACTTGCCGCCTACGCCGATCCACTTGTCGTGGTTCAGGTCGTTCTCCTTTTTGACCCGGTGGAGCATCAGATATTCGCCCTGCGGATTTTCTATGTAGCAAAGTGTGGTATTTTTCATGGCTCCTCCTGAAATACGATCTCGTCGTAGCCCGTCTCCGCGTCCTGCTCCACGCCGCAGCGCCAGCCGTCCAGCTCCAGCAGCACCAGCTCACAGGTGGTGTTGACGACCGTCCCCTCCATGAGGTGGCCGCCCAGCGTGGTCAGATCCTCCCGGGACAGGGCAATGTGCAGATGGCACCGGGCCGCGCTGACCGTACCGTTGAGGGACACGATCTCGCAGGGCCGGGCAATGTGCTGCACGGTGACGCCGGAGGCATCCCGCACCCGGGCCTCCGTGACGCAGCCCACGCCGGACAGCACCACGGCGCACCGCAGGCCCTCCCGCTGGGCCAACTGCCGGATGGACAGCAGCAGGTCGTCGCCCCGCCGCAGCCGCAGACAGATGCTTCGCATGGAACATCCCTCCCGTTTACTTCTGTCGCTTCTTAGTATATAATGTCGGTGCGTGCAATGCAAGTCATATCCGCGGAGGTAGTTATTATGTCAACTGTAAAGCCCGGGCGTTACCGCCACTTCAAAGGGAACGAATACGAGGTCATCGGCACGGCCCGCCATTCCGAGACACTGGAGGAGATGGTGGTGTACCGCGCCCTGTACGGTGACGGCGGCCTGTGGGTGCGGCCCGCCGCCATGTGGACGGAGCAGGTGGAGCGGGACGGCTATCGCGGCCCCCGGTTCCGCCCGGTGGGGGACGCACAGTGACGGACTACGCGGTGCGCCGCTCCCGCCGCCGCACCATGGCGCTGGAGGTGACCCGGGAAGGCACGGCGCTGGTGCGGGCGCCCTACCATGCGTCGGACGCGGATATCGCCCGGTTCGTGGAGGCCCACCGGGCGTGGCTGGATGCGCACATAGCCCGGCGGCAGGCGTATCTGGCGTCCCATCCTACCCCGTCGCCGCAGCAGATCGAGCTATGGCGGCAGCAGGCCAGGGCGGTGCTGCCGGGCCGCGTGGCCTATTGGGCGGCACGCATGGGCATCCAGCCCGCCGGCGTCACCATTACCGCCGCCCGCACCCGGTTCGGCAGCTGCTCCGGGAAAAACCGGCTCAGCTTCTCCCTGTACCTGATGGATCACCCGGCGGAGGCCATCGAGTATGTGGTGGTGCACGAGCTGGCCCACATCCGGCACCACGACCACTCCCCGGCGTTCTACGCGGAGGTGGAGCGCTATCTCCCCGACTGGCGGGCACGGCGGGAGCTGCTGAAAAAATAGCGGTCAGAAGCACATATCATATGGATTTTCGCTGCAATCGTATAAAGGCTCATGTATAGTAGGAAAGGCGCGGGCCCGCAGCCTGTGCAAAAAACGAATGGTAGGAGAGATCCCTGATGAAAAAGCTTCTGGCTCTGATCCTGGCCGTACTGACGCTGACGGCGGCGCTGTGCGGCTGCGGCGATACCGCCGCCCCCGGCACCGCTGATAACGACGCCCCCGCATCCACCCCGGACGCGGGTGAGACCGGCGACACCGGAAACAGCGGCAATGCCGTTGTGACCACCAGCCTGCCCGGCACCTTCGAGATCGCGGCCACCGACCCGCACTACATCATCGCCACCCCCGACCGGCACGCCGAGAGCCATGGCTGCGGCTTCAGCCACGACGGCGTGCCCTTTATCGTGGCCTATATCGTCATGGAGGCGGCCGCCGACGAGACGAAGTGCGCCGAGATGAAGGGCTATGTGGACGAGATGGTGAACACCGTCCGCGCCGCCCAGTAAAATCAGTCTATACGGAAAAAGAAATGACACGCGGGAGCGTGTCATTTCTTTTTTATGATACAAAGCAGGTGTCTCGCAGGTCGATCTGGGACGCGGCGGGACCGGACAGCACCGTGTCGTTGCCGCTGAAGGTGCTGTCGTCCACATACAGGGTCAGCCACGCCCCCGGCATACGCAGCGCCTCAATGGCCGTGCCATTGCGGACAAAATTGCCGCCGTCCAGGTTGCCGCCCCAAGAGGAGCTCTGCGTGGTGTCGATGCACAGCGCCGTGCCGTTGCGGGTAAAGTCGCTGCGCTGTACCCATATCCAGCCGCCGTCCTCCGCCACCGCACCCTTCTCCCAGCCGGAGATCCAGCATTCGTTCAGATAGGTGGGGGCCATGGCCGTGACGCCCGTATCCGCCATCTCGCCGGCGTTCCGGATGCGCAGCCCCGCCAGCACGACATGGATGTCTGTCACCTCGCTGCCGGGCATATGCGTCACCGTGATGGGCGCGTTGAATTCCGTGCCGTCATAGTGTGCCCGCAGCGTCACGGGACGCCGGATGGTCAGCGGCTCGGTGTAGGTGACGTTGGGCAGTATGATCTCCAGCTCCGTCTCATCGCTGAGCTTCTCCGCCTCCTCATCCAGCACTGCCTGCAGCTCCGCCGTGGTGGCCAGGGGCGTATCCTCCCAGCTGATGGTCTTCTGCGGCTTTTCACTGCACTCAATGGTCTGCCGGAGGGTGATCTCATCGCCGTTTTTCATGTACAGCGTCCAGATGATGTCGTTATAGGTACAGGCGCTTGTCACCCGATGCTCGTGGGCCAGCAGCGCCCCAGCATCGTAGTAGGCGTCCGACTCGTCGTAGATCGTGCAGGTATCGCTGCCCTCGGCGGCCACGGCCTCCACCTTGTGGTAGCGCATCAATTCCCGGAAATCGGCCCGCACATCCTTTGACCGGTCCTCCGCGTCCCTCACATACAGGCACAGCGGGCTGGTGCCCGGCTCGTCCGCCGGCAGCAGCTCCGAACGGTGGCTGGCAGGGAGCGCGCCGCCGCTGGGCTGCGGGCTGAAGCAGGCGAACACATGGTAGATCCGTCCGTCCGCCCCCTCGTAATATGTCTGGCAGGTATCCTCCCTGAAGGTGCCCGCCAGACCGGAGGGCTCGCTGTCCGCGGTCGGGGCAGGCGGTTCCTCCTGTGTCGGGCTGGGCAGCGGCATAGCGGCCAGCGCGGCAGCCAGTGCAAAAGCCGCCGCACCGCACAGCCACGCGGCGCGGCGCTTCTTTTTTCTGGCGCGGGGCGGCTCCATGGGCCGGCGCGTTACCTGACTGGCGGTGCAGCGCGGGCAGAACGACGCCTCCTCCGGCAGCTCTGCGCCGCACTGGATGCAATTTTTTCTCTTACTCACAATATCCTCACAAAGCATCCCGCAGCTCCAGCACATCCCGGAACCGCTGGTCTGGGTTCATCATAGTACAGCGCCGGACGATCCGGCCCGCGTGGCCCTCCGCCAGGCGGCGGGAGGGATGCTGCCCTGTCAGCATCACGTTCAGCAGCACGCCCAGGGAGTAGATGTCCGCCCGTCCGTCAGTCTGGGACAGACCGAACTGCTCCGGCGCGGCGTAGCCTGTGGTGCCCAGGATCACCGTGTCAGCGGGACACTCCGGCTTGACGATGCGGGAGGCGTCGAAGTCGATGAGCACCGCGTCGCTGCCCCGCAGGATCACATTGTTGTCCTTCACGTCCCGGTGTACCGCGCCCATGCTGTGCAGCACCCACAGGGCGCCGCAGATGTCCGCCGTCACCTTCCGGGCCTCCTCCCAGTCCAGCAGGCCGCCCTCCAGCAGATACAGCAGCGTGTCGCCCTGAACGTACTCCTCCAGCACAGCCACACGGCCATCCGCCTCCGCGACCTCCTCCACCCGGGGCAGATAGGGGCAGGACACCGCCAGCAAGCGGCGGTACACATCGGCACTGCCGTCAAACTGGCGGAACACATAGCGCTTTCCCGTGCTCCGATGGCGCAGCAGCGTCACCGTGCCCCGTGCGCCGCGCTTGAGCACCCTGACCTCGTCAAAGTAGACCGCCACGGCACGCAGCAGCTCCTGATACACAGCTACCCCTCCCTCCTGTCTCGCTTCCCCAGTATAGCCAACTTTCGATGCCGTGTAAAGTCGATACGGCGAGAAAATGCGAGAAAAAGTGCCGTACTATGCAGCCCGCATATTGTTTTTATGGGAAATTTTGTCTACAATAGGAAAAAACGCAAATAAGGACGGCATACACATGGATCGAAAAAACACCGGCCAGCTCCTGCAGGAGCTGATGGATTCCAATGACCTGGACCGCGTTCTCTCGGAGAACGATACCAGCTTCCGGGAGGACAGCCTGACGGACGCGCTGCAGCGGCTGTTTGACGCGCGGGATATCTCAAAGGCCACGCTGGCCAAAAATTCCGGCATCAGCGAGGTCTATCTGCATCAGGTCTTTTCCGGGCGCCGCTCCCCCTCCCGCAACCGGCTGCTGTGCCTGTGCTTCGGGCTGCGTGCGGAGGTAGAGGAGGCACAGCGCCTTTTGCAGCACGCCCACCACGCGCCGCTGTACCCGCTGGACCGGCGGGACGCCATCCTGATCTATGGGCTGAGTCACGGGCTGACGCTGCCGGAGGTCAACGACGCGCTGTTCAACGCCAATGCGGAAACCCTTTGCTGAAGAAAAAGGCGTCCGGGCTTTGCCCGGCGCCTTTTCCCTTCGGCGCAGCTGTGAAAACGGCAAAGCTCCCGGCCATAGGCCGGGAGCTTTGCCGTTCTCTATCGTTTTGGGGAATCCCCTTACAGGATGGAGTAGTTGACGATCAGGCCGGCGAACACGATGGACACCATGCTCAGCAGCTTGATGAGGATGTTGATAGCGGGGCCGGAGGTATCCTTGAAGGGATCGCCCACGGTGTCGCCCACGACGCCGGCCTTGTGGCACTCACTGCCCTTGCCGCCGAAGTTGCCCGCCTCGATGTACTTCTTGGCGTTGTCCCATGCGCCGCCGGCGTTGGCCATGTAGATGGCCATCAGGAAGCCGGTAACGGTGGCGCCGGCCAGCAGGCCCACAACGCCCTTGTAGCCCAGCACCATACCCACGACGATGGGCGTCACCACCGCGATCACGGTGGGCAGCACCATCTCCTTCAGGCTGGCCTTGGTGCACAGATCCACGCAGCGGGCGTAGTCGGGATCAGCCTTGCCCTCCATCAGGCCGGTGATCTCATGGAACTGACGGCGCACCTCCAGCACCACGCTCTGGGCCGCGCGGCCCACGGAGTTCATGGTCAGGGCGGCAAACACGAAGGGCAGGCAGGCGCCGATGAACAGGCCCGTCAGCACCAGCGGATTCATCAGGGAGAAATCGTTGAAGGTGACCTCAGCCACGCCCACCTCCTTGACCTTCTCGATGTAGGAGGCCATGAGGGCCAGCGCGGTCAGGGCGGCAGAGCCGATGGCGAAGCCCTTGCCAGTGGCGGCGGTGGTGTTGCCCAGGGAGTCCAGCGCGTCGGTGCGCTTGCGGACCTCGGGATCCAGGCCGGCCATCTCGGCGATGCCGCCGGCGTTGTCAGCCACGGGGCCGTAGGCGTCCGTCGCCAGGGTGATGCCCAGGGTGCTCAGCATACCCACGGCAGCCAGTGCGATGCCGTACAGGCCCATACCGGCGCTGGTAGCGCCGCCGGACAGGAAGAAGGCCAGCAGGATGCAGACCGCCACGATGATGATGGGCATGGCGGTGGACAGCATACCCAGACCCAGACCGCCGATGATGATGGTGGCAGCGCCGGTCTGGCTCTTGCCGCTCAGCTCCTGGGTGGGCTTATAGGTGTCGGAGGTGTAGTACTCGGTGGCCTTGCCGATGAGCACGCCGGCCACCAGGCCGGACAGGATGGCCACATACAGGCCCCAGTGCTCCAGACCCAGCAGAGCCCAGACAAGGAAGAAGGAGATGATGGCGATGAGGATGGCGGACAGGTTGGTGCCCCGGGACAGCGCCTTCAGCAGTGTGCGCTGGTCGGCGTTCTCCTCGGTCTTGACGAAGAAGGAGCCGATGATGGAGCAGAGGATACCCACCGCTGCCATGACCATGGGGATGGCCATGGCCTTGAAGGCCTGATCGGAGAACGCAGCCACGCCCAGAGCGGAGGCGGAGATGATGGAGCCGACATAGGACTCGTACAGGTCGGCGCCCATGCCGGCCACGTCGCCCACATTGTCGCCCACGTTGTCGGCAATGACGGCGGGGTTGCGGGGGTCATCCTCAGGGATGCCGGCCTCCACCTTGCCCACCAGGTCGGCGCCCACGTCGGCGGCCTTGGTGAAGATGCCGCCGCCCACACGGGCGAACAGCGCCATGGAGCTGGCGCCCATGCCGAAGGTCAGCATGGCGCTGGTGATATCAGCCGCCTCCAGCTTGAACACGAAGCGCAGCAGCATGAACCAGACGGAGATGTCGAACAGGCCAAGGCCCACCACGGTGAAGCCCATGACGGAGCCGGCGGAGAACGCCACCCGCAGGCCCTTGTTCAGGCCATCGCGGCAGGCGTTGGCGGTGCGGCAGTTGGCCTTGGTGGCGATGCGCATGCCCACGAAGCCGCTGAGGCCGGAGAAGAAGCCGCCGGTCAGGAAGGCAAAGGGCACGAACCAGGTCAGCAGATCGCAGGCGGCCATGATGCACAGCACCACGATCATGCAGGCGAAGAAGATACCGACGACGGTGTACTGCCGGCGCAGGTAGGCGTTGGCGCCCTCGCGGATGGAGCGGGAGATCTTGCTCATCAGAGGGGTGCCCTCCTCAAAGCGCAGCACCCGCTTCCCCGTAAAGAGCGCAAACAGGAGCGCGACGACGGAGCCAACGAATGTGGCAAGGACCAGATACTTTTCCATGTGTGTTTTCCTCTTTCCTCCCCCTGTTGCAGGGGATATTCACTTTTTTGTTCCACATGGCATTATAAAAAATTTCCATTTTCCCGTCAAATTTTCATACGGATTTTGTAACGCGCTAAAAAAATGTGGTATTTTATTCGTCATTTTGCCCGCAACTTTTTTCGCATAAATAGACTTTATTTTTTCCGTTTTATCCGCATTTTTTACGATTGCGCTTTTTTATTTGTCACAATCCTGTCATTTTTCAGCCGCTATTAGTTCAGCTCTTTTAATTTGAAAATTTTTTCTGCAACTTTTTCTCATTAAAAATAAAAAATTTTTTCCAAAATGAGAGAAAAAACTTTTTGGTATATTTTTTGCCCTGTTCGCCTGCAAAAGTTGCTCCCGCCAAAAAGTCGTTGTTATTTTGCACAAACGCCTTTTGCAACAATTTACCGGGCAGGAAACAGCAGCAAGTAAGGCGTCCGGCAAAGCCGGACGCCTTACTTGCTTTTGGAGAGGACTATTACGCTGCCGCGGAAGCGCTGCTGCGCTTATTGGACAGGTATTGGTAAGCGACGATGGCACCCACCAGCACCAGACCCGCCAGGTCGGTGACGGTGCCGGGGATCATCATGCCCAGGCCGCCCACCACCAGCAGGATACGCAGGGGCCAGGCGACTTTCTTGTACAGGTGGCCGTTGAGCGCCGCCGCGATGCCGAAGATACCCAGCAGTGCGCTGATGCAGATCTGTGCCACCTCCCACCAGCCGGAGATGTTCTCAAAGAGCAGCGCCGGGCTGTAGGCGAAGATATACGGGACGATGAAGGCCGCAATGGCCAGCTTTGTGGCGTTGATACCCGTTTTCATGGGGTCGGACTTGGCGATGGCCGAGCCGGCGTAGGCCGCCAGCGCCACAGGGGGCGTGATGTCGGCCACGATGCCGAAGTAGAACACGAAGAAGTGTGCGGCCACCACAGGGAAGCCCAGCTGGATGAGGATGGGGGCGCAGGTGGAGGCCATGATGCAGTAGTTGGCGGTGGTGGGCACGCCCATGCCCAGCACGATGCAGCACAGCATGGTCAGCACCAGACCAATGATGGTGGCGTTGCCGGCCAGCTGCACGATGGCGTTGATCAGGATGGAGGCAAGACCGGTGACGGTGATGCAGCCGGCGATGATGCCTGCCATGCCGCAGGCCACGGCCACGGTGATGGCGCCGCGGGCGCCAGCCTCCAGAGACTCCACCGCGGAGAAGAAGGAGCGCTTGCCGGCGGTGCCCAGCGCCTTGCCGGCGGACTGGGGCGCATTGTCCTCGTCGCCGCGCTTGGCCTGCAGGAAGAAGTTGATGAAGCCCACGGCGACGGCCGCCAGAATGGAGTAGGCGGCGGAGTGGGACATGGTCTTGCTGCCGGAGGACACCAGCCACACCAGCAGGATCAGGGGGATGATCAGATAGCAGTCACGAGCCAGCAGCTTCCACTTGGGCAGCTCCTCACGGGGCACACCCTTCAGCCCCAGCTTTTTGGCCTCCAGATGGACGGCGATGAAAATGCCGGTGAAATACAGGATGGCGGGCAGGATGGCCTTGACGGCCACCTCCGCATAAGGCAGCTTCATGTACTCCGCCATCAGGAAGGCGGCGGCGCCCATGATGGGGGGCATGATCTGGCCGCCGGTAGAGGCGGCAGCCTCCACAGCGCCGGCAAATTCCGGTTTATAGCCAGTCTTCTTCATCATGGGGATGGTGAAGGAGCCGGTGGTGACGGTGTTGCCCACGGAGGAGCCGGACACCATGCCGCACAGTGCGGAGCTGATGACAGCCACCTTGGCCGGGCCGCCGCTGGACCAGCCGGCGATGCGGTTGGCGAAGCTGATGAAGAAGTTGGCAATACCCGTGCGCTCCAGAAACGCGCCGAAAATGATGAACAGCACGATGTAGGTGTAGCACACGTTGATGGGCGTGCCGATGACGCCGGAGGTGGTGTAGAACAGCTTGTAGATGATGGTCTTGAGGGCATCGTACAGCGTGGCGGCATTGACGCCGTCCGCGTAGCTCAGCTGGTTGATGAATGCATAGATGATCAGCGCACCAGCCACGCACAGGATGGGCACGCCCACGCAGCGGCGGCACAGCTCCATCAGAATCAGGATGCCGACGACGCCGATGATGACGTGCACCGGTTCGATCCGGGTGGACAGACGCACCAGCGCCATGGCATTCAGCGCAAAGTAGAAGAAGCAGCCCGCGCCCACCAGCATCAGCACGATATCATACCACGGCAGGTGGTTCACCCGCACATGGTGCTTGCTGGCGGGGTAGGTCAAAAAGCCGATGATGACGATGCAGCCCACGAACAGGGTCAGGCGCACCTCGGGCATATCCTTGGAAAACAGGGTCATGCCGATGCAGAACAGGCCGAACACGGCCATGAGGATGCGGATGATCAGCTGGGGCGTGCCCTCCCACAGGCGGGTAGCGGATTCGCGGTCATACTTGCGCATGACCGCATCCAGATCCGTGGCCTCGTCCGCGGCGGTGTTGACGCCGTCAGCCGGGCTGGTATCCGGTTTTTTCTTGTCGATGCTCATAGTCGTTTCTCTCCCCAAAAAATACAGAATAGCACGAGGACTACGGCGGGAAGCCCCGCCGTAGCCTCGGTTTTTGTCAATTGTCCGTTAAGGATCAGTCGCCGAAGTACACATCCTTGGCGATGACGGTCTTGGTGTAGTAGTCGGAGGTCTCCAGCAGCTTGGCGATGTGCTCATCGTCCAGGCTCACCAGATAGGTGTCCTTGGTAGTGGCCAGGTCGGTAACAGCGGTGGTGGGGGCGCCGGCCACGATGAAGGCGGCGTCGATCTGACCGTTCTTCAGGGCGTCGGCGCTGTCGCCGAAGGACTGGTAGGTGGGCTTGATGTCATCCTCGGTCAGGCCATAGGCACCCAGCACGTCGATGGCGTTGAAGTACACGCCGGAGCCGGGAGCGCCGATGGACACGGACTTGCCGGCCAAATCAGCCACGGTCTTGATGGCGGGGTTGGTGGTGACGATCTGCACCTGCTCCATGT
>OIXG01000348.1_pt1 | contig 58615 bp, 50 predicted proteins | sample 1587731 | NCBI WGS metagenome assembly OIXG01 (sample SAMEA3888908, study PRJEB22519) | human gut metagenome | biome: human gut; feature: human-associated habitat; material: faeces | place: Denmark | collected 2010 | reverse complement strand
CGCTGTATAAAAAGCGAGTGTTCTTACAGCCTTTCAAATGCTATAAGAACACTCGATATGGCAAATCTACCGCTCGTGGATACAATGCACCATGTTTTGAAGGCATGGTGCATTAATTTATGGGTTCGATTTTGATGCACTGGGACAACGAGGACAGAAAGGACAAAAGCAGCCTGTGAAATTTATTCCCGTTTCTCTGCATTTTTCTCCCGTTCCAGAATTTCCCGGAGAACTCTGACACCTTTTTCTGTGTAATCCTCTTCTTCGCTTCCGTTGCTTTCCAATATTCGCTCAATAGCCTGCGCGGGATCCAGAGAATGATACGGATAATACAGCTTACGGAGCTCCTTTGCTTTCATTTGCTTATACACCTGTTTACTACTCTTTTCATAGGTGTAGGCCCAGTAGCGATACAGGTATCCCAACCAATAAAGTTCTTCCCGGCCGTATCGTTCTTTTCCGTAGGAAGTCGGTCCGTATTGTGCCTCCACTTCGTTGAGAATGCTGACGGCATCGCTGGCTTCCAATAAAAAGCCTCTATGGTCCATTCTGGCTGCAACCTGGGAATTCATGAATCTACGGATAAAAATGGGAGAGCTGCACTGAGCTGTTTCAAGGGACTCTGCAAAAATATCAGCCTGTAATGCACATAGCTTCAGACCCTCTTCGTCGATCTTCTTCATAGCAAAAATTCCTCAATATACTGACCCTGCCCACGATACTGCTTGCGGGCAATTTTGACCTTGTCGTTGCTGACCTTTGCATCCTCACTCCGCACGGAGATATATGCTTCCTTCTCAATCGATGCAAGATAGCATTTGCGTAGAATTTCTATCCGATCTGCCGCCCTCTGTGTAAGGAAAACATACTGGTTGCCCAGATTGGTAGCAGAAAGGCAGTGTCGGCACTGGACATCTGTTATTTCGCCCTCAATAAAACTGTCGATGATCTGGAACATCCGGTTGTCCGCAATCGGTGCTATCACATAATCGATTCCGTTCAGCCGATTCAGAATGTTCTGAATCATCGGATGCTCGGCATAGCCGGTCAATTTGCCACGGAAGAATGCGATCATCAGCATCCAATCCTGTTCTACACCCAGTTTCAGCTCTGTCATACCGGATTTGTCGAAATCCAGCATATACAAGCTCGAGTGCGGAAAGTTGGAAACGAACATCGCAGACTGTTCCAGATTTTCTCCACAATAGAAGCCCTGACCAAAATCGTTGTTTTTTCTTGACTTCTCAATGGAAATATCGCCTGAAATATCAGTTTTGGCTCCGTGAAACAGTAGGACATGGTTCTCCAGACATTCTTCCCGAAACAACTGCTCCTTAATCTTGTTCAGGCGAATTTTCTTTTTGAACGCATACTCATAAATTTTTTCAAGATTGGCGGGTGAAACTGTTTCTCCTGGCTCTTTCCAGCGGGAAACCGTGCTGGTGCTTACCCCAAGTTCCTGTGCAAATTCCTGAATGGTCATCCCCAGTAACTCCAGTATGACCTCGATATCCTCATGTACACGAAAGTCCATGTGAATCCCCCTTATGTTCTGCATGAACTTGATTATAGCACATCGGAGAAACAAGTTCAATGTTTTTCAAACTTATTTATCGCATATCGGATGAACAAGTTGACTGGATGCAAAAAGCATCTCTATTCATACAAAATCAAATGGTCGAGGTATTCCTTTACTTTATGGAGGGATCGATATATAGCGGAGCCCCTTTTCGAGCAATATGGGTAGGCACAATTTTATATATTGCGGAAGAAAAATCTTCCCAAAACTTCAAATTCAAGTCTTTAGTTTTGAAAATATCTTCGTAGATATATCTAAAATCCACAAAGGCATCTGAAAAACGTTCAATTTGTGTTTCAAAGTCCGAGTGGTTAGTTTCATTCATAATTTCTTGTTGTATTTCAATAGGCAGTCTATTGAACAAATCCGATAGTTTATGAGAGCGGCATTCACTGGTTTTCTCCTTTATTACCGCTTTCAAAAATAACTCCACAGAAAAGGCGGAATTGACCATTGCAGGTATTGGCAGAATGATAGCCCCGTTTTGGTTGATACACATCATACATCGTTCATATGCTAATTTGAATGCTTCTGCCTGTTGGTATATTGTGTACGCTTCTTCGTTATACATAATGCCCCCAAATCTGTAATTTTGGATAATGTTAAAGTGAACAGTCAGTAAATCTGAGGTTTGCCAAACAATAATGATAACTTTCTGATAACTCTCCGGCCCTGTCATTGACTATCCCGGAACCGGCAATATACTGTCGTTTCTGTAGGGGGTGTCGCTATGACCCAAGCGGAAAACAAAGCAGAGGATTCTGATTCGCAAAATGGTGGTTACGTCGAAGCAAACACTGGTGATTCACTTCCTGGACGGCAGCGTCTATCGCCACCGCCTGGGCGCTACTCCCCGAGGGAAACGACTTTACAATGCGCAGCGGGATCACAGCCGGATACTGGCCTTGCACGCTGTTGGGTGCTCCGCTAAGGAAATATCGCAGCAACTGGGAATCAGTGTGAATACGGTTCGGTCGTTTTTGCGGAAGAATCTGAAGAGGATTCCGGTTACAGAAAAAACGGAGCAAGATGCTATCTTATAAAAATGGTATCCTGATGATACTCCAAATTCAGCAGCAAGGTGGGCGTTATTTTGATATCAAATTGCATTCCTGGATGTATGTACAGCCGCTCTGCATTTTTTGAACCCAATTGCGAAGAAATCCGTAATTTCCCTTTTGAAGAAAAGGTTATCAGCCCAATATCAAATAATCGATCATACGCAGGGCTAAGGCACAATCCGTTTTCGGTATTTAGCCGCTCCGTATTTGTTGATACCGCCCATGGTTTAATGTGACTCGCCATCAGTAACCTTGGATTGTCAATTCCGGTGATAATGCAACGATTCTCATACTTTTGCAAGACTCTCTTCCGAAACTGCCCTTGCCCAACTCTTGCATTAATCAGTTCCTGCCGCTCCGTTTCGGAAATATTTTCCTTTTGAAGTGCGGCTTTGGTCTCTTCTATATCGGCAACGGTCTCATCCTGCTTGAAGGCCCGATATTGCTTTAATGCATTACTATACATTGTATTCCCTGTGGTATTCTTCTTGATAAAGTGTTGGTCATGAAGAATGACTGCCATAGCGATATCAATTTCAATCTCCGTCATCTCCGTAAACGGTTTGTCAATCACCCCCAAATCCAACATTTCTTTCATGACCGTGTTGGCTGCATGACTGTACTTGTATATCGAAGAATCTGACAGGGTTGTGTTATTTTTTAGCCACGTAGAAAAATCATTCATATTTTGTCACCCGTTGAAACTCAGTCAATATTTGCCCAAAACCCGATTCCTGGGTTTTCATATGTTCCAACAATGACACCTCGATCCAGGAATGCATTTCTCTCTTCGCAACAGGTTTCGGGGAGCAACCCGCAAGCATGACATGCAGCCAAATTCAGAGAGTCGCGACCTTGCCCTCGGCTCATTATGCATACCGGGTCATTTGAGCAAGTCTTGGCGTTTGCAATTGCTTTTCTAAGAATACCGGGGAACGCATCCGGTCTTCCTTGGCGAACCAGTCCCCCCAATGTTCCCTCTGCGTCGCCACTGGCCGTATAGATGAAAATGCCCGCCATATTTTTCCCGTCGGATTCCTCCGCACAGTATAAGCGCTCACTTAGGGAAGCAATGCTATACCCGCATTCAAAACTCAGCTGAGAAATGAGCAAGTGGGATAGCGTGTGCAGCATAAGGAATTTGGGTGTTATCGTTCGAGGATGATTTTTCCCGATGAACGATGTTGCATAATTGCGGTTTAGTATGGCGACTCTTTCGTTGACCGCCGGATGGGTTTCAACCCAGTTGTCGATGTCTTCTTGGTTAAACTCTATAAAGATGCCCTCGCCGCGCACTTCATAAGCGGGATACCACCGGGTGTCGGGGTCCTTAACATCCACAAAGCCTACATCATTGCGGGTCATTGCCGGCTGAATTCTGGAGAAACCAATCAATGCATTTACCACACGCACTTTGTCTATGAGGGAAATGGCTTTAATATGAGGGAGACCATACTCGGAGATATCCATTTCCTCACGGGAAAAGTCACCCAACCCGGAACCGACTGCGCCTACTTCACCGGACAGCGCCGTATATTCCTCCACACGATACTGAATCCCGGTCACGTCTACGCCTTCCGGCACCGGATCCAACCATTTTTGAGTCAGAATTTTTTCAACTTCTGTGTGGGGTGCCCCGATCTCCAGTGCAATTTTATCTACCCATTTCGGCAATCGCCGGGTGATTGTTGCGATCTTTTCTTCGGGGTCCTCATCGCTGATGATAGTCATACAATCATCATAAGCTTTGCTTTGCTCTATTTTTGCATTCAACTTATCCGCATACGGAGGAATGACCAATGAACTATGCACTACAGGAAAGTAAACGGACGATGCGCCTCTCTGCACGGTTTTGGGATAGCAAACGCACTTTTCTTTGGTGTGCCGAAACGGATGATTTCCGTCACATCTGAATTGATTGGTTCCCAAATCTTCATCCAGTTTTTGAAAGCAATCCTTATCGAATGCGCCTCTTAATGTCGCAACGGCACCACAGGAGCAGCTAACGCTCAATCCTTCAAGCCCTTCCGTTCCGGATGCGCCCGTCTTAAATTTCAGCTCCGGATTTCCGCAGATCGGTTTCTTCGCCTTTGCATGAACCCATTTTACCCAGGGGAAATCATTCAAATGACCACTTTCACACACCGTGACAATACGCGCTACAACCAAATCCTGTCGGCACCGGGGGCATTGCATATGCTCAACCATATACTCATCCCGTTCAAGCATTTTTGGCTTGGCTGTTTTTCTGTACTCAGACACCCAGTTTTTTAACGGCTGAAATCTTCGACACTTCGGACAGAAATACCATTCGGGAAAACGTGCGTACGCAATGTTGGTGGGTAAAGCAAAGTAGTCCACCCCAAGAGCTTTGGCAAAGCGATCATCATAGATTCTGCTTGTCCCACTCCAGTACTCCGGTGCAGCCGTAACCAATGTCTGATCCGGGAAGTCCACCATAGCTCCTACACCATACTGCAAAACCGCCTGAGCGGCACGAACGGAGTGGGTAACCTTATTCAGTTCCACCTTCGCCTTCACCTGTTCAGACATTGTTATCCCCCCAAACTATAATACTGCCCGATACCGGGGTATCCACATTTCGCATTGAGGTCAAAGTTTCAACGGCACTATCCTTACCTGAGGAATTGTATTGTTTAAGCAGCCGACGTGCATCTCCTGCGGGAGGATTAACCATGAATCGACGGCCAAAATACAACGGAACGGATGGGTGTTCTCCGTTACATTCATCCACATAGGATTGCCAAAGATCGAAGAACTCCTCAATCTCCGTCCGGATTTCGTTTACATCGTCTTTTGCCTGTCCCTCGGAGCGCTCGTTAATCCCTGTCACCCTATCTGTGACGAATGTTTCGATTTGTTTTATTGTGTCTGCAAAGTACTCCTTGTCAAAGTTGATGGCATCCTTGTCTTCGCTCATTCCGGTCATTTGACGCATCATTGAAACGAGGACGGCGTGCAGAGCTCGTTCACGCGCCGGACGGGAAAACGGAGTTGCTCCGGTTGGCTCGACAAAACGATAAAATGATTCATGATAAGAGCGGAATCGCTCATAGTGGGAGCGGTCGCGACTCTTTGTTGCATCGTACTGCACAAAGACAACGCCGGGGAAGGAACGTCCCACACGGCTGGATGCCTGAATATATTCACTGGTAAGTTTAGGTTGCCCGATCATCAACATGACATTCAATCGCGCCACGTCAATGCCAACGGAGATCATGTTCGTGGCAAGCAGCACATTGGAAGCATACCGTTTGGCCGCTTCATTTTCTTTGGAGTATTCAATCTTTTCCAATTTATCCAAAGTTTCGTTTAATGCCGTAGTGGAAACGCGACTGGTAAGCTCGTCCGCACTGACGATGAGCCGTCTCCCCGTAAACATACGATTTGCCGTGCGAACAATAAAATCCTTTACGTCATCGTCCACCAACGTTGAAGCCTTACCCAGGTCCTTCAGACTGTTAAAGTATACCGTCAACGTCCACAGCTTATCTTTAACCTCTTCCGAAAGGTCCATGGTATAAATCTTCTGCATGAGCGCAGCCATAGTGCGAATTTCCATCATGGCTTTGGTTTTGCCGGAAGGCATAATACCAACATAGTTGCGCCCGTAATCACCTTTTTCATAATCAACGGCGGATTCTTTTGCAAAGAAGGAGTCCTCCGCATCCAATCCGGGGGCCGGGAATTGCACCACCTCGCGGTTATACAGCACGGAGCACTGCTCTTTTGCCCTCCGTATCGTAGCGGTAGATGCAATCACTTTGGGATATACACCCTTTTGACCACAAATTGCGTCCACTGCAGTTTCATAAAGTCCAACAACCGTACCCAATGCGCCCGAAATCAAGTGTAATTCGTCCTGGATAATAAGTTCCGGAGTGCGATTGTCTTTCCCGATTCCGAAAAATGCACCGATTCGTCCGTCCCAAGGAAGCATGGCAAATTTATCCACCGTGCCAAACAATAATGTAGGAGGTGCTTCGTAGAGTTCGTCATCGATAATCTGAATAGGAAGTCTTTTGGTAAATGCGCAATCTTCGTGCGGACAGAACATATAAAAATGTTTACCGCCGCTCATGTTATATCCCCATTCTCCAACCAGACGGCCGTTTTTATCATCCTTAACCATCTTTGTTCCACACCAGGGACACTTCAACACCTGGAACTTATTATGACGTTCCTTTTCGTTACGAACATAATATGGGCTGCTCACACTCTGCAGCTTACCCAAATGGTATTCCGCACTATTGGAACGCTCTCCGGTTCCGACATTTTTATTTGGAATATGAGATCCGCCAATCCAGAGTCCGATGGTAATCGGCTCTTTCCCCAGCGGATAGGAGGGATACTTATGTCTCTTTTGAGCGCAATCCTGCCTAATGTACTCGCAAGCGCAAATGAGTGTAGCGGCGCGGGTAAACTGCTGCGCCGCCAAAAGGCGGAGCGTGTAGCGCATAATAACAGCCGTGCCATTGGAGTTTTTGGGATGTGCCAGCTTACGATAGAAAATTGTAAATGCGGTCAGCCCGAGGTATGCCTCGGTTTTGCCGCCGCCGGTGGGGAACCATATCAGATCGACGATGCTCCTTTCCGGGGACTCGTCATCAATTATGGAGTTGATATCCATCAGCAAAAACGCTATCTGGAAAGGTCTCCATCTGCATTTATCGTCACTCTCCCGGCCGTAATCCATGCCATGAAGTCGATCGGCTATTTCCTCGTCCCCGGGGTAACGGTCTGCGTTTGTTTTGGACATACTTCCTTGCATTGCGATATGGATTCTCTGCATAAACATCGCACGATTTGCCAGCAAAAAGGCTGTGTATGCTTCGTCGTTTTGTTCCAGAGAATCAATACCGGCGTACATTCGCTTATATGCCCGCCGGCATTCGCCGATGTTATTGGCGGCAGCGGATTCGTATCTGGAATCGAGTGTTGCGGCTACTCTTTCCAGATCGTCCACCCAATTTCTATACAGGTCGACCAAACTCCGCATGGATGCAAGTTTAGTGGATCTGTCGGTTGGATCAAGGTCAGACAAATACTTCATGGACAATTCTTCGTCTTTGATAAGCCCGTTCTGAGGCAGAGAGAAACTCATTGACGGGATTTCAACGGTCGGGAAGAAATCGCTCCATATGCTCCCGATTCCGGATGCATTAATATCCCAACTCACGGATGTTCCCAGGCCGGTTCCGTATATTTTTTTGTGGCGGTACAACAAATCTAAGGATTGTTCTTCCGAATCCATTGCGGTTGTATCTGCATGGGGATTGCTTTCTGCAAAAACGAAATCATTGTTCTCAGACGATACTTTCAATTTTGCCTGAAAAATACAGCGATTTGCTTTTACGGGAGATTCTTTCCGACCGTTTACCAGCATAACGGTAACTGACCACAACTCGGCCCCGATTCTCCTTCTCAATGCCACCAGCTTAGCGTCTGTATCATCCAGGTTGCGGTTGCGTTCATCATCGACATAATCTCCATGACTAAAGTCAAGCACGAATTCCGGAATCTCATGCGGAACTCGCACATACCCCATAGCACAGTAGTCGACAAACCGATAGATTATTTTCTTGAGAATATTGAACTCGTTTTCCGGAATCGTATCGCGCTCAAATATACTCCGGGCTTCCTTAGCGGTAACGGAAGAAATCAGCCGCAGCGCATGAACTTCCTTATCGTACGCCACAATATGAGCCAATTCGGGAGGAACCGTATAGGTGTCGGGGTCATCAGGCCAATAGGGAATCATACAATCCGGGATCTTCGCGTTTCTGTATGTGGCAAATGTCAGACTCCCTCTGACGATGTTTGTATTTCCGCTTGCGATGAACGTAATACCCATAGACGAGGGCATATACTGGGTAGCCATTCCGATTTCTTCATCCAAGTTTTCATCGGCGGTTTCATCGAATGCATAGGTACTCTGTTTCTTCTGTTGAACGGGATCGGCAATCGGCTCTTCGGCAGAAGCCGAATCGGTGATCTCAGCCGAATTGTCGGCTTCCTCTAATTCCACCGTCTCATCGTTATCCTGATTGACTTCGTTCCCCTGCGGAAACAGAATGCCAACGGAATAACGGCTTGTCGGAGTACTGGAAATCAACTCGTGTTCCGCATCCGGCAAAGAGAACTCGGATCCCGGTCCGAGCAGTTCGGATTTGATTATGTTGATATACTCTTCTCGGGCGGAAATCATTGACCGCTTAATTTCGTTATCCGTCACATCAATACCTCCGTTTCCGTAATGGGTATGTTCACAAGGCCGACACCGATATTAACGCTTTCACTTAGTTCCGATATATTATCCAATTCCATAGTTTCGGAAAGACTGTCCACGTTATCATAAACAACACTAAGGACACTGCCCTCCGGCGGCAGATTGCCGCTTAGCTTGTCGCCGATAGCCTTTGCTATCAAATCCAGTATTTTTCGCCGGTCATGTCGAACCTCGGCACACGAGGTAAAAAAGCCGTGGGCATCTGCCAAGAGGTATGGGTCTTGGGTCAGGGCTGCTATGTATTCCAGCGTTTGCTCGTTTCTCGGCCCGACGATGTGGCTATCTTCAACCAGCCACTGCCTGATTGTTACCTCTTGCATTTTGCTTCCGACCTTACGCAATTTTTGCGCTACACCTCTGTAGGTAAGCCCGTTAGTTTCTTTATATTCTCGCAGAGCTTCTTTCCAGTATTGAGATTTTTCGAATGCATTTACCGCATCTTGCCCCAGCTTACCATCATGAAGAAGCCTCTCATATATGAAGTCAACTATGTTCTTTGTGTAATCGTCTCGTTTTACAAATACCAACACATCTCCCGGGCGCAGCTGCTCCGGAGATTTCTCCGTTACGCTTTCGGAAGCGGCATCAAAAACTGCGGCAGCATAGTACTTCGAGAATAGGATTTGTTCTCCGGTAACAAATGAGCCGACAAACTTTACCTCTGCCACCGGGATATGTCCACTGTCGGTTGTGTATGTGTGGGCAATTTTACGGATATCAAAAGCACCAAAACTGTCAATGTACTCATCCAATGCGGAAAATTGCCGCAAATCAGATGCCAGGCTCTTTTCTTCCGGAGTATCACTGTCTTCCGGTTCGCTGCCACTTTCGGTAAATCCTATTCTTCGATTCAGATTTCGCACGAGCTTTTTCTGCTTTTTCCTTCGGTAGGAGAATATTTTTTCCTCACAATCATAAAGAAGAACATCTATATTACGCACGCTTGAGCATTGCAACGGATCAAAGCGCCTGCTATTAATCTCGCCTACGCAAAGAATCGCATCATATTCTCCGTGAAAATCAAAGCGGTTAGCGGTCACGCAAATGACATGATCTTCTCGGAAATAATTAGGGTGGATAAAACGCAAAATATCCGAATAGTACGCTTTAGGAACAACAATTGCTATTTTGTCATTCCCGTGAGCTTTAATATACTTATCGACAAAATCTGCCTTAGGGGATTCGATTAATCGCTCCTTATACTTTTGCTCCAGAGCATCAGCCACCGTAATGCATAGATCCCGCAGGGAACCCGCTCGTTCGGCAATGTCCCACAATCTTGCAATTCGTTCCTGTGGCGGCAATACGGCCTGATGAATCCGACGTTCATCTATCGCTTTCTCCATTTCTTCCATAGAGAAAAGAGCGGTATTCATGAGATTTAAAAGCCCATATGCCGTTATCACAAAGTCATCTTTTTCGGAATCTTGCCAGTTTGATTGCCTAATTGTCAGAATGGCGCTTTTTATGCGGCGGTACTCGGTCCACTCCCATCCTCCCGAAACCACAATCGGAGTGACGGTGTTGTGGATTACATTCATAATCTGCCTGTGAAGTTCCACGGTAAGCGGATTCTCGCTTCGAATCATTTGACTGTTTTGCGAAAGCAGTTCTTTTGTGCAGGCAAACACAGATGCTTCGTCATATATCTCCAGAATACGTTCACCGATATCGGCTTTCAAAGGGGAGATAACATGAACAAACCGAAGGAGCTTTCTCCTAAGTAAATCGGCGAGTTCCGAGTTATTTTCCGAAAGGGAGATGCCGCCCGTAACCAGCAACCCAACAACCTTGTTCCCGTGGTTGTCTAACACCAAGTCTCGTGCGGTTGATATTTTGCCGGTTACTTTCAAAACAGGTTCGGCTTTGGTCGGATTAAGACCGTACTGATACTCATCACCACTGCCTGTGTAATATGCTGCCGGAATGATATCCAACAGGCTGACGGCCTTTCCGTCCCCATATGCAATCCTAACCTGTTTACAAATTTCGCCGAAAGAATTTCGTTCCGCAACGATAACAACGGAAACATCGATCTGAGTAGGGATCTCGACCACATCCACATCAAAGATATACGAGAGAAAGTCCTCGCGATTTGTGCTGCGTTTTTTTACGCCGCGGCCGTCCGTCACCTGAGAGTCCCCATAGTATGGCTTGATAAGATGTTTATTTCGATCCAACGGAAGATAGCTGGTAGTCTTTCCGTTTTTCCCCTTTCCGTCCTGCTCAAGTATCATGCACAGGCTGCCATATTCAAATCCGGTACCTTTCCAACGATATCGTTGCCCCTTGAAGAGAACCATATCGTTAGGCTGAAGCGAAGATATAATGTCATCATTTGTTGACAAATTATAAGATAAGCAACCCAGCGCAACGGCCACAACGGAAATAACATCGAAGCAGACAGCCCCTGTGTGCAATGCAAAATTTGTCGTGCGTTCCTTTGATACTAATGATTTCGCAAAGAACGCAAGATATTTCTCGATTATAGCTTCTTTTGAAATGAGTGCTCCACCGTAATAAATATCGCACTTATTCAAAATCGCATCAGCGAGTTTGTCTGCGGTCATGGACTTGCACCTCCGTTTATTGCTCTCCCCGTAATACCTCTAAGCACTTAAGTATGAAGTTTGCCATTTCTTCAATCACCGGAATGGTAACAGAGTTTCCGAACTGTTTATACCGTTGCACATTTGGAATTTCTTCCGGAAAAGAGAATCCGTCTCTCCCGTTTTCGTCAACAAATCCGTAATTAATAAAACCTTGCAATTTGCCCCACTCCGATGGTGTCATTACGCGGATTCCTTTGTCGTTGAGCGGAGTTTTCTTCCCCTTAATTATTTGTCCGGCGATGCCGGCTTGGGGATCATAAATCAAATTGCGTTCTCGCCCGGAACCGCCCGTTGCCAGTAATGTGTTGGCGATTGGCCTTTCAATTCCTTCCGCATTAACTATTCGATATCCGAAGCCGTATCCTTTTCCTTCCTGCCTGACTCTGTGCCGAATAAGCGTGTCCAGATAGCCTGACGCCATATAATACTTTGCCGGGACATTGTGCTCCAGAACATCATTTAAGTCGTGGTATATTTCATTGGCACGATTCAAAGGCAGCTCATGGGGCAGTCTGGCCAATTCTTCAGGGGAAAACCGTTCCGTATCAAAGCCGATGATATATGTACGAGGACGATTTTGCGGCACACCAAAATCGCGTGAATTTCTTATGAATGCTTTCGGCGTATATTGTAAGCCTCCGTCTTCCCGTTGTTCCACACCTATAATGTGATAACCGAGTCTTTTGACTAACGTTTCGATAATTGTCCGGAATGTTCGCCCTTCGTCATGTGTCACCAAACGGTCAACATTTTCAAGAAAAATCACAAATGGGCGGGTTTTCTGAATGATTTCGGAAATATGAAAGAAAATTTTCCCCTTTTCTTCGTCATCGAATCCTTCCTGCAAGCCGACACGGCTAAATGTCTGACACGGGAATCCGGCAAGCAAAACATCATAAGGCGTTTCAGAAACCAGGTTCTTGAATTCTTCGCTTGTAAGATCGTGGTAAGGATCATCACCAAATAGGTGTTGATATGTTTTGCATGCGTATTTATCTATTTCTGAGGACAGCACATTTCGAAATCGGCCGGTCAGTTCAAATCCTCTTCGGATGCCTCCGATTCCGGCACACAAATCAATTGTTCTGTATGGTAGGCGCGGCAGATTTCGAAGTTCGTCCAGTATGGTGGATATGCAGAAATCCATTTCTTTGAGTATTTCATGCCCCCAAAATCTGAGTACTGTCCACCCCTGCTCTTGTAGACGGGTTGTAACTTCCAGATCCCGATGCATATTTCGTTCTATTTTGGGTATCCAAAAATCTCGATTACTTTTTATCTCATTCTGGGCGTTCGCCCAATCGTACCCATGCCAAAAGTCTCCGTCACAAAAAACGGCAATTTTTCTGGCAATAAACGCAATGTCCGGTTTCCCGAAAATCGTTTTGTTATTTCTTGTATAGGTCGTTACTCCGTTGCGTATTAATTCCTCGCAAAGTAACTTTTCAAGAGCGGTATCACTATTACGCACCCGGCTCATGTTATAGTGTATTTGCTCCTTGCTCTTTTTTCGAGCCATTGCTTCTCTCACTCCAAATTTGAAACTTGCGGCCAAGTAATTGATTCGGTAAAGATGTATTATTCACAAGCGAAACAGTGTCCACACATTCCGATTCCGGCCAAATAAACGGGAGGCTATTTCTCCTTTACATATTCCACAATGTCCCCGAAATCCGTATCCAGTGTACCGCAGATTTTTTCCAGTACGCCCATTGTGACCGGTTCGTCACGCCGTAGCTTGGTCATTGTGTTCGGAGCCAATCCGGCTGCTTTGCGCAAATCCGCTTTACTCATTTTCTTATCAATCAACAGCTTCCAAAGCCGGTTATAGGAAACGGCCATTCTGTGTCCTCCTAAATTTAGCGCAGTCTATATTGGAAATTATATCATGTTGCGTCACATTTTGCAAGAGAGTGTCGCACGGTTGTGCGAAAGTCGTTCAAGAAAGAGCCATTGGAGCAATCATTATATGCAGGGATCCGGACCCGGATGGATTCCGTGCGCTTAATCCTGCTGTGTATCTGCCCGCTTCTTTCGGTAGTAATAATCGCTTGCCTTGCGGCTGTTGCGGATGCTTTGGCATTGGACGGTCCCGCAGTATTTTTGGCGGTTTCCGTGCTTGATGAACGCCCTGCCGCAGGCAGCGCAAAAGGCGATGTTTGTTTTGCCGCCATAGTCTCCGATGGCACCAGCATTGACGGCCGCAAAACGTCCCAATGCGTAATAGGCGGCGTCTACGACGGAGCGCACCACGGGCTGCAGCGTGATCTGCCGACTGCTTTTGTCAAATTCCAAGCCGAGCGCAAGTTTCGGCAGTTTTTCCGCAAAGCGTTCTATGACACACATACGACTTTCTGTACCGGCCCGATACCACTGCCGCATAATATCATCCTCTTCCGACACTCGAAGATTTTCGCAGAAGCGCTGTGCCTGTGAAATGTTGCCATCCAACAGGCTCCGGATCGCAAAGACCGTCATGGTGTTGGTGTAGAGTTGCTTCAAGTCGGTCACTGTGTCCTCGACACAAACCTGGTAAAACTCCAACGCATTTACCATCACATCCCAGAACGAATCCGTATCATGACCGCTAATTTGACGGTTATCCACATCGCTTCCATATAAATAGTACATATGGATATTTTCCATACTCCACCGAATCAAAATCTGCGCACATTCCTCCAATGGTTTCTCTCGCAGTTCCTGGTAAAGATTGCACAGGTCGATCAGCAGTTCCTGCCCGGAGGGGTAACCGTCAAACACTTTTGGCGGGCAACCCATCTCGTATTCCGCATAAATCATAAGTTTCCCGCCCTCTGTTCCGATCCTGTATGAACGGAACCGGAGGGTGTGTTTTTTTATGTCCCCGATACCGCCGATCTCATAATCCGTCAGTTCCTGTTTCAGATCCATATCACAACACTCCCATATTACCGAAACTCTTACCGTTAGAACATCGCACGCCGCCGATATTCTTACCGATAGAGTGAAGAATTACGGTTCTATTATATGCGATAATACAGCCAAACACAAGAGAAAGGAGCGAAATACATGGAGACGAGTTCCAATAAGTCCGTATTCAACCTCAAAGAGGCTGCGGCTTACCTGGGGATCAGCGTCCCAACCTTGGTGCGGCTGCTGGGGAGCGGAGTCATCCCGCACCGCCGTGTGGGGCAGCGGTGGCTGATCGCCCGGGCCGCACTGGATGATTGGTTGAACAAGAAGAACTGAGAAAGGAGTGATCGCCATGACCGAAATAAAGCCAATCGTCGTATATACGGCAGACTGCATCGGCAACGCAGCCAACTGCCAATATCCCAACGAAGTTAAAATCACGGACGAAGTCTCCGCAAAGCAGGCTTTTTCCACGGATATGGTCTGCGCCCGGTACAAAAACAACTACCGCAGCACCGCGAATTTTGAGGTTGCCAATGCACTGCCAGGAGACTGTGACAATGACCACTCCGAGATAGCGGCAGAGTGGATCACCCCGGATGACATTGCGGATCTTTTTGCCGATGTTCCCTATGTACTGCACTACAGCCGCCACCACATGAAGAGCAAAGGCGAAAAAAGTGCTCGACCACGGTTCCATGTCGTTTTTCTCATCAGCCCCGAACGAGATGCGGAGCGTTATGCGGACTTGAAGCAGCGTCTGCTGGCGGCATTTCCATTTTTCGATGCCAACGCCATGGATGTCGCCCGGTTCCTGTTCGGCACGGAGGATCCGCTGGTCATCTATCACCCCGGCACAACTCCTCTGAATGAATTTTTGGATGACCTGGAGAACGAACAGGCCTTTGCCAACATGGGACACGCCATCCCCGAGGGCAGCCGCAACAGCACCATGTCGCAAATCGGTGCCAGAATCATCAAGCGGTACGGCGATACGCCGGAGGCAAAGAACCTGTTCCTGCAAGCCGCCGAGCAATGCACCCCGCCGCTGGACGAGCAGGAACTGGAGCGCATCTGGGCAGGAAAACAGAGGCTCTATGCAAAAATGCGCAAGCAGCCCGGGTACATCCCGCCGGATGCCTATAACGGCATCGGCTCCGCTGTCTGGGAAACGCCCCTTCCCTTTGATGAATACGACCTTCCCGCATTTCCCGTGGACGCCTTGCCGGAGGTTATACGGCGCTATGTGTTGGCGGTGGCGGAATCCACGCAGACTCCCGTGGACATGGCGGCGGTAGAGGCGTTGGGCATCGTGTCCCTGTGCTGTCAGGGGAAGTACTTTATCCGGGGCAATGCGGACTGGGCGGAACCTCTCAACACCTATATGGTTGTCATCATGGAACCGGCGGAGCGGAAATCCTCGGTACTGTCCATGATGATCCGACCGGTGGAAGAATACGAGAAGGAGGAAAATTCCCGTCGCAACGCCGAGATCGTGGAAAGCCGGATGATTCAGGACAAGCTGGAAAAGGAAAAACGCAGCCTGGTGGAACGGGCTTCCAAGGGTAAAGCCACCGAGGAGGAAGTTCGCGCCAAGGCAACGGAAATTGCCAAATACGAGCCGGTCAAGCCTCTGCGGTTATTCGTGGACGATGTGACATCAGAAAAGTTGACCTCCGTTCTGGCTGAGAACAAGGGCCGTGCGGCGGTGGTTTCCGCAGAGGGTGGCATTTTCAGTATCATGAGCGGTCTGTACAACCGCAATGTGAACATTGACGTCTTCCTCAAGGGGCACAGCGGCGATACTATCCGGGTCGACCGTGTGGGCAGAGCCAGTGAGAGCATTATTCATCCGGCACTGACCATGGTACTGGCGGTACAGCCCGAGGTGCTGAACGGTCTGATGAGCAACAACACCTTTCGTGGCCGTGGTCTTACCGCCCGATTCCTGTACTCCATGCCGAAATCCACCGTGGGCAGGCGCTCCTTTTCCACAGAGCCAATCCCGGAGGGGGTGAAATCCCGATACCGGGATCTGGTCGAAACCATTCTCTCCGGCAACAACGAGCAGGAACCGATCAGTCTGGATGATGGAGCAGCGGATGTATTGGAAGCCCTGTTCAACGAGGTGGAAGGCCGGTTGAAGGGCGATCTGGCAGAGATTCCAGACTGGGCAGGCAAATTCGTGGGAGCCGTCCTGCGAATCGGCGGTATTCTCCATGTCATGAAATATCCCAAAGACTCCATGTTCGACCCCGTGGACCGGGAAACCATGGAGAATGCGGTTTCCATTGGTCGTTACTTTCTGGAACACGCCAAAGCCGCCTATTCCCTCATGGGTGCCGACGCAGTCAACAAAAACGCCCGACTTTTCCTCGCTGCCGTCAAGCGGAAGCGGCTGGCGGAGTTTTCCTGCCGAGATGCCATGCGGCTGTACCGTGGATGCAAGACCGTGGAAAGTCTGCAGCCGGTGCTGGACCGACTGTGCGAATACGGGTACCTCGCCGTCAAGCCGGTACCGCCCTCCTATGGACCGGGAAGAAAGCCCTCGGATACTTATCTGGTCAATCCGGCGGTGTGGGAGAGCGCCGATGGGGAGGGGCGGTCATAATCTCCGGGGGATTTCCGTTCGGGCAACGGCCCGGGGTCTTACGCACAAAAACAGCAAATTCAAAAGGGTTATTACCCCACAAATCAAATCCGGGAGGTTTCTCATATGACCAAACAGGAAATCGAGACGCTGAATCTCATGCGCAGCCATGACAAGAGTGCCACAGACATTGCGATTGCCCTTGGGCTTTCCGTCAATACCGTCCGCTCCTACATCCGCCGCCACCCGCCGGAAGATGCGGTTCGGATCGGATGCCGCCGGTGCGGGAAACCAATTCTCCAAGTGAAGGGCAGAAAGGCCAAATACTTTTGTTCCGACCGATGCCGAAATGCATGGTGGAACGCCCATCCGGAACAGGTGCGGCGGAAAGCCTATTACCGTCTGACCTGTGAATACTGCGGAAAGGAGTTTGTCAGCTATGGAAACCGGAACCGCAAATACTGCTCCCGCCTCTGTTACGCCGACGCAAGAAGAACTCATTCGGTATCGGATCCTCTGCGCAATGCTGGATCACCTCGGCCGAGCGGGGGAACTGGACGCCCAAACCCGTGAACGGGCAAATGCCGTTCTCGCCATGAAGACCGGCCTGAAACGGGACAGCATTTTCCTTTAAATTCGTCATGATATGGACTTGCTATATCCTCCGAAACGAGCAATATATGTAGCTGACGATACTTGATACAAAGGAGAAGACCATGCCGAGAACCGTAGAACAAATCCAATTTACTCCCCACATGCCGAAAGCCCTTCGGGTGGCGGCGTATGCCAGAGTATCCTGTGGCAAAGATGCCATGCTTCACTCTTTGGCGGCACAGGTGGATCATTACAGCACCTACATCCGTCACCACCCGGGTTGGGAGTATGTGGGCGTTTATGCAGACGAAGCCAAGACCGGCACCAGAGACAGCCGGGAGAACTTTCAGCGGATGCTCGCCGACTGCCGTAAGGGGAAGATCAATCACATCATTACCAAGTCCATATCCCGCTTTTCCCGGAACACCGTGACGCTTCTGGAAACGGTGCGGGAACTGAAGGGCCTGGGTATCAGCGTTTATTTTGAGGAACAGTCCATCGACACTGCCACTGCCGACGGGGAATTAATGCTTTCCATTCTGGCAAGCTATGCCCAGGAGGAAAGTCTCTCCGCCAGCGAAAACCAGAAGTGGCGGGTGAAACGGAACTTTGAAGAAGGCATCCCCTGGCGATTCTTCATGCTGGGCTACCGCCGGGAGAACGGGAAGCTGGCCATTGTTCCGGAAGAAGCGGAGATCGTCAGAAGCATCTTCGATGACTACCTGGCTGGAAAGGGTGTCACCGCCATCGCCAAACGGCTGAACGAAAGCGGATATGCCACCCAGAGCGGCTGCGTGTTTCACAAGAGTGCCGTGGAGCGGATCCTCCGCAATTATGCCTACACCGGAAATCTTCTGCTGCAGACCAAGTTCCGGGAAAACCATCTGACAAAGGTCACCCGGAAGAATCAGGGTGAGCTGCCCCGGTATCATGCGGCGGACACCCACGAAGCCATCATTTCACAGGAAACATTCGATGCGGTCCAAGCGGAGATCCTGCGCAGAAAGCGGAAGTATGCGTCGACCAAGCCGCAGCAACCATCCCCCTTTACAGGACTTATCACTTGCGCCATATGCAACAAGCACTACCGCCGCAAAACCACCGCCACGGGACCGGTCTGGATCTGCTCCACCTACAATTCCTACGGCAAATCCTACTGTCCCTCCAAAGCCATCCCGGAGGAAAAGCTGATGCAGACCGTCGCCCTGGTTGGGCATACGGGCGAAATAACGGCGATTACAGCCCACAACGATAATCTTCTGGAGTTCACCCTCAAGGACGGAACCAACGCCGTGAAGCGGTGGCAGGACCGCTCCCGTGCCGAGAGTTGGACAGCGGAAATGCGCAAATCTGCCGGAGAAAAAACACGGGAAAGGAATAAACGCCATGCCGAAAGCTAAAAATGTCACCGTCATCCCCGCCACGCTGAATATCCATACCAAAACACCTACCACGGAACGGGTACGCCGCCGGGTAGCGGCTTATGCCCGTGTTTCCACGGACAGCGAAGAGCAGCTCACTTCCTATGAAGCCCAAGTAGACTATTACACCAAGTTCATCCGGGAAAATCCGGATTGGGACTTCGTGGAGGTCTATACCGACGAGGGTATCAGTGCCGTCAACACCAAACACCGTGACGGCTTTAACCGGATGATCCGGGATGCCCTTGCCGGAAAGATCGACCTGATCGTGACCAAATCCGTCAGCCGTTTCGCCAGAAATACCGTAGACAGTCTGACCGCCATCCGCAAGCTGAAGGAGGCCGGTTGCGAGTGCTTCTTTCAGAAAGAGAATATCATGACCTTCGACTCCAAAGGGGAACTGCTCATCACCATCATGTCGAGTCTTGCCCAGGAGGAAAGCCGCAGCATCTCCGAAAATGTCACATGGGGACAGCGGAAGCGGTTCTCCGACGGCAAGGTCAGCATTCCCTACGGACAGTTCCTCGGTTACCGCAAAGGTGCCGACGGACTGCCGGAGATCGTGCCGGAGGAAGCGGAGGTCGTCCGGCGCATCTACCGGGAGTTGCTCCAAGGGAAATCCACCAACGCCATTGCCGCCATGCTGACGGAGGAGGGGATTCCCACTCCTGGCAAGAAAACCGTGTGGCAGCGGGCCACCGTGGAGAGCATCCTCCGGAACGAGAAGTACAAAGGCTCTGCGCTACTGCAAAAATCCTTCACGGTGGATTTTCTCACCAAGAAAACAAAGATCAACGAGGGAGAAGTGCCCCAATATTATGTGGAGGACAGCCACCCGGCCATTATCGAGCCGTGGGAGTGGGAGCAGGTGCAAGCGGAGCTGGAGCGGCGCAAAAACAGCCGCACCCGGCACCGCCAGACCAGTCCCTTTTCCGGGAAGATCTTCTGTGCCGACTGCGGCGAAATTTTCGGGTCAAAAACCTGGCACTCCACAGACCGCTATCGGCGAATCGTCTGGCAGTGCAACGGGAAATTCAAAAGGGAACACAAATGCGAAACGCCCCATCTGACCGAGGAACGCCTGAAGGAACTGTTTTTTGCCGCCCTTGGAGAGTACTTATCCGACCGGAACGCCGCCATCGACCGGCTCCGCTATGCCCAACGGATGCTCACGGACACGGACTTCATTGATGCGGATATTCAGGCTTTGGAAGAAGAATTGACCACCATCACCGGGATGCTGCGCCTGTGCATCGCAGAAAACGCAGCCAACACCATGACCGAAGAAACCTACCGTACCACCCACGACGAACTGTGCAGCCGCTTTGAAGAAACCGAAGCCAAGCTGGCAGTACTGCAAAAGCAGCGGGACAAGATGAAAGCGGATGCCATTGCTATCGGCGGTATGATGTTCAAACTGGGAGAACTGGAGTCTCTGCCACTGACCTTCGACGAAAAACTCTGGAACGGCACCGTTGACCATGTCACCGTCCACGCCGATGAGCGGGTGGTGTTTCGGTTCAAGGATGGGAAGGAAATCGTAACGAGGCTATGAAACATTACAGAAACAGGCCCAGGTCGGCAGGTGGACTTCTGCTGGCCTGGGTCTGTTTTGGGGATATCTCGCTTCAGTACAGTTTGATGATCTACTTGTAAAAAAGAAGAAAATCCAATATAATATTCCTGCACCAAGAAAGGCGGTGAATTCCATGGCTTTAGAATCCAATACATATTCCGGAATATGTAAATATAAGGATATTGATTTCACTTTCATGTTTAGTGGTGAAGAGCTGCGATTGGTTCCTCCGGCAGATAAAAGAGAAATCATTCAGACGAACTGGGTACTGACTCCTTTGGCGAAAGGTGTCTACACAAGAGGGAACCCATTAACCATGGATGAGCCGTATCTAACCGGAAAATGCAATGAAACTGGAACCACTTTCATATTTATAACCAAGCAAGGGGGACATGTTGGAAGCCAAAATTCTGTTTTATTTGTCCCCATTGTAGCCTACATCAGATGCAGGTACGGACGTGACAGTATCGCCAGAATGTCATTTACCAGCCCTGTGGTTAATTGTATCCATCCGGTCAATCAAGGTTTTGGCTATGCAATAAATGTGGATAGTTTTAATGAGACGGGAGTATTTACTGTTACAACCCAGAGTTTTGATGAAACTACAACGGAACCCCAAACCTTTATGGTTGACAACATACAGGTTTCTGTGGAATTTAGTATTTCCAGAAAGCTAAGCACAAAGTTGAATGAACCACCCATCACTCTCAGCTCGTCTATGCTTTTTGAATTTGCTCCCACCAATGATTACCGCTTAATTTTTAGGTTGTGGTCTGTCGCAAAACAATTCCTACAGTATCTTTGCTACAGAAGAAATATTATTCTTCCTGAAGTTGCATTGTTTGCGCCTGCGGATGGCGGTAAATATGAGGAATTTGCGACTATGTATGTGCTTAATGAAGCTGGCGATGATGAATCGTCTACATTAAAGTCTGGCCGCTATATTCAACAAAAATATCTTGCCGGAACTGAAGGCAAAATCCTGTCAGATATCGCGAGCGGTATGCTCTACCTTCGGCACCTCCCTCAGACCTATCAAAGTGGCAGAACCATTGATGCCGCCCGATTTATTATGATTACCGCAGCATTTGAATGGGAATATAAACGCAATTTCCCGGATGGGGTACCCAAGAAGGAAGCCAGATTAAAGGCAGAAGCTGCTGTAACCGATGAAATTGACGAGAAAATCAAAAGTAGTGCTGGTAAAAAACGAGAAATCTATAAGTTCCTCAAGCGACTGGTAAAATCAGATAGCCTTGAATCCGAAATAATCCATACTGGTAAAGTGATTGATAACATCATAGGTGTTTTTGGCAAGCACCTGTATCACTTAAACGGGGAGGAACTGAAATATTCCGAAATGGGAAAACGTCTTTCTTCCCAAAGAAATCACTATGCCCACGGTGATCTCGATCAGGAATTTATCGGTCTTTCGCTTCTGGACTTGATGTACATGGAATACGCGCTTTATGCTATTCAGTTGAATTATTATGGCATAGATGAGAAAAACATTCGACGGGCCATAAATGATCTATTCCATTTGAATTACGCAATAACATAATCGTAAAACCGCCCATGGTCGAGGCCTATATCTCCACCATGGGTGGTCACTTTTATTTCTCATTCTCTGGTGACATCCTCTGGCAATTCCACCATTAGCTGTGCCCTCAGTTTCGGTCCGGTAGTAAAGGCGATCCGCTCATACACGGCACACAGGTACCCAACCTCTCCAATCACCGCACCGCTGTTCTTGATCGGCAGCGATTCCAGGGAATTCCGGAGTTTTTTGAAACCTTCCCCTGGGGACTGTCCAGCGCATGATACTCCCCATAATACCACCACAGGGCATCTGGGCATGGCTGTGGGCATTCCTTCTCAAATTGGATTCTATGCTCCCGGACATAATCCCTGAATTCGTCCATTCCATCACCCTCCACAAAAGTGTGTGTGATGTTAACTCTGACGGCGGCAAATTACAAGTATTCAATCTGCCCGAATTCCGACTGTCCTTTCTGTCCTTTTTGTCCCGTGGGAATCAGTGAAAAGCCGTCCGCAGCCAGGGATGCACCCGGCCATGGACGGTTCTATGTATATAGAAAGTAATAATTTATCGTTTATATCTTATAACGATTGCAATTCCTGCAAAGCCATGCTTTGGAGAACAACCGGCTGCGGCGGATGGAGCGGTGCAGCCGGTCAAAGCCGGAAATGATCGGAAAACACCCATTTTCATGCGGTAAGCACCTAAAACAAGAGGAAAATAAAAAATTACCGTTGTTGATATGGTATCAACAACGGTAACAGATTTGGTTGCGGAGACAGGATTTGAACCTGCGACCTCCGGGTTATGAGCTCTAAAAAATTCGTTTTATATCGTTTGACGAAGTGGTTAAAAGTATTGAGAAATCAAGGCTTTTTAGTTTTGCCGTTTGATAACGTCGGACGGAATAATTCAACTTTTCACAACGAAGTTGAATTTTTGTTGAACTCAAACAGGGGTGATTCAGGCGTTCTTTAGGCGGAACGCATCGGCGAGAATATCGGCGTTCCGCTCGTCGGCCTCGCGGAGCACATGAGCGTAAATATCGCTCGTCGTGGATGTTTTCGCGTGGCCGAGACGGCGAGACACGGAAACAATGTCAGCACCGTTTGCGAGTAGGGCACTGGCGGCTGAATGCCGAAATGCGTGAGGGTGAATGTGCGGCAGATTGTGCCGTTCTGAAAACTTTCCGAACCAGTCGGTCACACTGTCAGGGTGCATCGGTGTTCCGTCCGATTTTGCAAAGACGAAACCTTGATCGCGGTAATATGCGCCGAGCCGAAGCCGTTCTTCTGATTGCCACGCTTTGTACTGGCGAAGCATGGTCAGCATTTCCGGCGGAAGCGCGACATAGCGATCGGAGCGTTCGGTTTTGGGCGTGTCCTCGTAAATTCCGGATTCTGGAACGTATAGGACATTCCGATGGATGTGGACGCGGCCATTCTCAAAGTCGACGTCTGGCCATTTCAGGCCGAGGATTTCGCCGCGCCGAGCGCCTGTCATTATATAAAGGTATGTCAGCGCTCGCCATTTAACCGGTTCGTCATTCAGGGCTGCGCATATCGCTGTGATTTCGTCCGGTTGAAAGTAGTCGGCCTCTTTCGCTTTGACTTTCGGCGGCGTTGCTCGTTCTGCCGGATTAAAGGCGATTCGCGCCTCTTTCACGGCCTGTTCGAGAACGGACGATATCAGCCGATGATATTCAAGCACAGTTTTAGGCGCGAGGTCGCGTTTTTCCTCGCGGACAGCAAACGCCTTTGCAAAATCCAGACCGAGGGTGTCGGCGATTTTCTCCGCTGACTGTTTTGAAATTTCGTTGCCTTTGGCGGCTTGATACACGGCTTTGATAGACACACCGCTGTCTTTTGCGATGGAATCTCGCGTGATTTTGCGCTCTTTCAGGACGGCGGCGAGGTCGATTTTGGCCGAAGCGCGGACAATAGGCGTTCCCGCTCCCGGCTCTGAAAGTTTCGTGTACAGCCGATTTAGGTGCTCCGGGCGAAGGTCTTTCAGCTTGATAGCACCGATTTCAGCGTAAATCCGTGTTGTGAGATCGCGATACCGCGATAGCGTCGAAGTTTTGATAAGATGCCGAGACGCTTTTAGCGTTAAAACTTCCTCGCAGAACTGCTGAAAGGTTTCACGGCTGTCGGTGATTGTCCCCTCTCGGCACGATTTTTCAAAGTTTGCCGCGAAAGCCGAGGCTTTCCGTTTGGCCGTTTTTTCGCTCCATGTCGACTCGATTTTGAACGTTGTCGTCCATGGTTTCAACTGCCGACCGTCAGCGCCACGGCCACGGTGAACGCGGATTGAAAACGAAACAAGTTTGCCATCTTTGCTGCGCCGCTCTTGAATGTTTGCCATGAAAAAATGCCCCCGTTCAGTACTCCGTTCAGTACCATTATATAAATATAGTATAGCACAAAAGACCATTTTTTTCAACGAAAAAATGGCCTTATTTTTTATTACGGCGTTTACACCATGTAATCCGATTTGCGCTTGGAAATGCGGCAAACACAACATATTGTGCCGACAGTATATACTTTTTTTGCGGAATTGTCTAGATTTGACAGAGCTATTACAATGTGTTATAATGTGTGCGAGAGCAAAAGAAAAGAGCAGCAAGGGGATTGCCGTCCCTTTGCCGCTCGATGCCATACCTATCAATTTTACATCATCATACTACATCAAAAATACTAACTTGTCAAGACTTTTTACAGGGTATCGCGTCCTTTGCTCAAAAAAATATTTTGACGGAAGGACAGAACAGAACAATGACGACGAATGAAAAAATCCCTCGGATGATGACAATCAGAGAAACGGCGAAAACTGGAATTTTGCCTGAAACAGCGCTGCGGCGCTTGGCTGCCGAGAATCGGCTTCCAGCTCTGAAAGTCGGAAATCGATTGCTTGTCAATTATGACCGCCTCGTTCAGATGCTTGATGAGCTGGGGGTGGCGTGATGAACAAACAAAGCGTCACTTTCACAACAGCGCGGCCGCGCCTCGTTTCGCGTTTGATGGATAGCGGTTTCCGGCCGCTGTCAGTGGGCAAAAGCCCCTGGAACCCGGCTTATTTGGTCTGGACGTTCACTCGAACGCCGGAGCTGGATGCCATTGTGGGCGAATTTTACGCCGAACTGAAAGCGGTGAATCCCGGTCAGACTGGGGGTGCTGCGGATGACTGACAGCCCACTTGACCGACTGCTCGAACAGGGCGTGGATATCGAGACAATCGGAAAGCGCCTCGAATGTGGCATTTCAATCAGTGAGCAGGAGGCCGCTCACAGAGCGCCGCTCGAGGGATTCTATGAGCTCTGCGATCTGACCGACGAAGAGCGGCAACCGCCGGAATTCATCGTTGACGGTTTACTGCCAGTAGGGTTGACATTTTTGTCAGGTGCTCCAAAAATCCGAAAATCGTTTTTGGCTCTGCAACTGGCCGCTGCTGTTGCTACCGGGAGCGACTTTCTAGGCAGAAAAACGCACCAATGCAATGTCGCGTATTTCGACCTTGAAGGTTCAAAATCTCGCGTTTCCGCTCGTGCTGAACGGATGAGCATTGCAATTCCCCGCGGCGTTTTTTTCGCCAATCAGGTTGACGAGAAACTCGCTGACGGCGAACTGGTCGACAAAATCCGTGCAATTCACCGTTTCCGGCCGGAAATCCGCCTTGCGATTATTGATACATACAGCCGCGCTCGAGGGAGCTTTCGGTCAGGCGGCGCAAACGCTTATGATAGCGATGTCATGTTGCTAGAGCCTCTGCAGCGGATGGCGCAAGAGGAGAAAATCGCGGTTCTTTGCGTCCACCATGACCGCAAGGGCGCTGGTCTGGTAACGGACACATTCGAGCGGCTGTCAGGAACGATGGGAATTAGTGGCTCTGCTGATTCCGTGCTTAACCTTATCGCAGAGGGCAAACGCTTCGACGGCCGTGCAAAGCTGGAATTCAATCCGCGAGACGCGAAAGGCGGCGAAATGCTGCTCACGTTTGATGAAAGCTGCCTCGAGTGGAGAGTGGTCGAGCGGTCAGCCGATAACATCCGTCAGAATCAGGTCGCGGCTTGGTGTATTGACCACGCCCCCGAAAAAAACGCCGCCGGAGATTTTGTCAGCTACGAAAGCGTTTATCGGGCGATATTCCGACACAACGCAGAAAACTCCGGAACGGTCATCCGCGAACAGATCGTGGCCGCCAGAAGCGAACTTTTCGAATCTTGCGGGGTCGGCGTTCAGGTCGGCGTGAAATCTCACGGCGAACGCGGAATCCGGCTTTTTCGGGTGTTTTAGTGAAAAAACGGTGTCTCCCTGTCCCCCTTAGGGGGACACCCTCGCCCACAGATTACCGTCTCCCCGCCACGGCGGGGGACGGGGGGACGCACCTTTACGCGAAAAAAATATGTTTTTTGAAAGGATTGATTAAATTAACATGAGTGAACTCTCCGAAGCTGCGCGTCAGGCGAGAAATGCACACCGGCGCGAATACTACCGCCGCAACCGCGAAGCTGTGGCCGCATCGAACCGGAAATGGCGTCAGGCGCATCCGGAAAAAGTAAAAGAATATAATAACAGATATTGGGAGAAAAAGGCGGCTATTGCCGCTGAAAGCGAGGTCGATTCTGATGGTTGCTGAGCTGCTCGACGTCGGCGAACGGAGCGCACTGCCGTCGTCATACCTCTGCAAAATTTTAGGGATTTCCCGGCGGCAACTCGCTCGTGAGGTTGAGCGGGAACGTCGGAGCGGAGCTTTCATTTGTGCGAACGGTGACGGGTTTTTCATCGCTGAAAGCGTTCCCGAATTTCGTGCTTATCTCCGGACGCTGGAAAGTCGCGCTCGTGAATTGGACACAACTCGCTCGGCCCTGATAGCTGCCGCCGGTCGAATGGGGGTGGCCGGATTTTGAAACGCGAGCTTCTCAAACGCCGCCTGTCAGCTTGTGGAGCTGATTTGACCGAAGGAATTGCCGACTCCGAAGCGGCGGTTAACCGGCGCAAACCGGCACTTCTGGCCGCTGCTGAAAAGGTGGTGACAGAATCAGAATGAAAATCGAGATTTTGACCGCGTTTGCTCTGTCTGCCGTCACTCTGGCCGTTTGCGTCTGCTGCTTCTGGATGATGAACCGACCGCGAACGCTGATTGACGAGCGAAATGTGCTCGTAACGCAGCAGGGACACTTTCTGACCGTTACAGACCGCGCTGGACAGAATGCGCACCTTTTCCGGTATCGTCATGCCAGAAAACAGGAAGCCGCTCAGAGCGCAGAAAAACGGCCTTATCGAGCCGTTGACGCTCCGACGCTGAAAATCGACGTTGACGCTGATGGCCGAACGCTGCACATTCAGGACGCTGATGGAAATTATTTTGATGTTAAAAGGAGCTTTTTCGGATGAGACGAAATTTTCTAGATGATGATTGCTTCCCTGATTGGGATTCTGATTACAGCGATTACGACGTCGGCCTTGGCGATCTGGCCGGAACGCTCGATTTTGACGTCGCTGCTCTGGCGGGAACTTTGGATTTTGATGTTAGCGGCCTCGGCCGTGACCTCGATTTCGACCCGAACGGTTTCGATTAAACAAACTGTAATTATTAGATAACTATTTGTAATTTAAGCACGAACGAAGCACGAATTACTTAAAAAATTTAACTTTGAAAGGATGCTTTAAATCGATGAAAGTTTGTTATGGAAGAAAAGTCCACGACGTTCTGGATGCCGCTCTCGCAGTCCTTGGCGGCGTTGATGCCGAGCGAAAATCCCTCGACCAGAAAATGAAAGATGGAATTATTACCCAGAAACGTTATGGAGAAACCGTGACCGAGTTGCAGCGCCGGAGAGACCGCGCCGTGATTGACGCGAACCTCGCAATCGAAGAAATCCGCCGCGAACACGAAGCAGCCGTGACCGCTTGGGACACCCTCGACGGCTCGAAAATCGACCACGATGACGCCGAGCTTCTCCGGCTTTGTGATCGAATGTCCTCGCAGCAGTATCAGGCACTGTGCGATAAGCACCGCGAAAACGCTACGATGGCCAAACTTCTGGCGGATTACGCCGAGCGCCACAGCGACCTCGGTTTGGCCGCTGACCGCCCGATCGATGCAAAGACGAGGCTGACAAATTTTGACACGTTCTGTGCGACGGCTTCTCGAGCTGTGAAAAACCCGAATACGCTTCAGGCCGCGCTGTTTCTTGACGGCCGTGGAGACCTTCCGGGAACGAACTACAGCTACGGCTCTGACAGCGAATCCTGACGAAAGCCTCGAGTAAACCCTCGATGAACCCTAGACGAAGTGTTGATTAACCAACGGCAAAGCAAAGAAATGAGGTGTACAAATGACCAGATGTGAACGGCGAAAATTTCTAGCCGCTGTCGCGGAATTTAAACGACAGATTCCGCTCCGAGCGGCGATGGCATCGAACGTTCCGTTCAGTGAACTTCCGGAAGATGTTAAAGAGGCGATTTGTGCCTACATCGATTCCAAGCTTTTTGAATGACCCGATCGAAGTACCGACCGAGTTTTCCAGATAAATTCTGCTAAAGCAACTGCGGATGAACTGCGGATGAAACTGCCCCTCGCGAAGCACTGCGAGGGGTTTTATGCTCTGATTGAAGCCCCAAAAAACGCCGAAATTAGAGCCGAGTTGAATTAAAGTTGAATTTTTGCCGATTATAAAGCCGTTTAAAGAAAGAAAAAAGTCAGTGTCCGATGCCGCAAAGCATTGAAAACACTGGCTTTTTTATTGGTTGCGGAGACAGGATTTGAACCTGCGACCTCCGGGTTATGAGCCCGACGAGCTACCGAACTGCTCCACTCCGCGATATGAACTTGACCCCTCAAGGCTCATATACTATAACATATGAGCCTTGGGTTGTCAAGTGTTATTTTAGCGCTCGGAAACAGAAGATTCTTCCTTTTCTGAGATGTCCAGTGTCTCAACTGCCTCGGCGCGGCCATTTTGCAGCTTGAGCTCGGCGAGGATGTCTGCCAGCAGCTCATCCGTGGTGGGCTTGGCCGGGGCTTCCGGCTCGGGCTCTTTTTCTTTCTTGCGGTTGAAGCGGTTGATGATCTTCACCATCCAGAACACGACGAATGAAATACACAGGAAGTTGATGATGGACATGATCAGATCGCCGATCGGGAACACGCCGACGGTCACGCCGGAGAAGTCCAGCCCGCCGATGATGAGCGAGATGAGCGGATTGATGATGTCGTTGACGAGCGCGGTGACGATGGCCGTGAACGCGCCGCCGACTACGACGCCGACGGCCAGGTCAATGACGTTGCCGCGCGAGATGAAAACCTTGAATTCGTCGAGCCAACTGGGCTTTTTCATGATACAGACTCCCCTGTTTTTTCTGTAGTTTCAGTGCTTGGGCACGAGGACTTCCGTGCCGCCCATGTACGCGCGCAGCACCTCGGGAATGACGACGCTGCCGTCGGGCTGCAGATTGTTCTCGAGGAGCGCGATGAGCATGCGCGGCGGGGCGACGCAGGTGTTATTGAGTGTGTGGGCGAGATAATTCTTGCCGTCCTTGCCCTTAATGCGGATGTGCAGACGGCGGGCCTGCGCATCGCCGAGGTTCGAGCAGGAGCACACCTCAAAGTATTTCTGCTGGCGCGGGCTCCAGGCCTCAATGTCACAGGACTTGACCTTCAGGTCGGCGAGGTCACCAGAGCAGCACTCGAGCTGGCGTACCGGGATGTCCAGGCTGCGGAAGAGCTCAACGGAGTAGCGCCAGAGCTTCTCGTACCAGTCCATGCTCTCCTCCGGGCGGCAGACGACGATCATCTCCTGCTTTTCAAACTGGTGGATGCGGTACACGCCGCGCTCTTCGATGCCGTGCGCGCCTTTTTCCTTGCGGAAGCAGGGCGAGTAGGACGTCATCGTCTGCGGCAGCTGATCCTCGGTGAGGATCTGGTCGATGTATCGGCCAATCATGGAATGCTCGCTCGTGCCGATGAGATAGAGGTCCTCGCCCTCAATCTTGTACATCATGGCATCCATGTCCGTTTGGCTCATGACGCCCTCGACCACATTGCCGTGGATCATGAACGGCGGGATGCAGTAAGTAAAGCCCTTGCCGATCATGAAATCGCGCGCGTAGGCCAGCACTGCCTCGTGCAGGCGGGCAATATCGCCCATGAGATAGTAAAATCCGTTGCCGGAGACACGGCGCGCGGCGTCGAGATCGATGCCGTCAAAGCGCTCCATGATCTCCGTGTGGTACGGGATCGGGAAATCCGGCACGATGGCCTCGCCGAAGCGCTGCACCTCCACATTGCAGCTATCGTCCGGGCCGAGCGGCACGCTGGGGTCGATGATCTGCGGGATGGTGAGCATGATCTTGTGAATTTTCGCCTCGAGCTCTTCCTCCTGCTTTTCGAGCTCGGCCAGACGCGCCGCCTGCGCGGTGACCTGCGCCTTGACTGCCTCGGCCTCCTCAAGTTTGGATGGGTCCTTTTTCGCCTGGCCCATGAGCATGCCGATCTTTTTCGACAGGGCGTTGCGCTCTGCGCGCAGGTTCGACGCCTCGTTGATTGCGGCGCGGTTGGCCTTGTCAAGCTCGATCACTTCGTCGACGAGCGGGAGCTTGGCGTCCTGAAACTTTTTGCGGATGTTTTCCCGAACCAGATCGGGGTTTTCGCGGATCAATCGAATGTCAATCATGGTGTCTCTGTCTCCTCAATATTCTATATGTATCAGTTTCTGCGGCCGATGGCCTCGAGCGCCTGCAGCAGCGCCTCGCGGTCGTCCGCGTCGTAGTATTCGAGTTCGATGCGCCCGGTCTTGCGGCCCTGCGTCATGCGCACCTTGCGGCCGAGCACTTGCTCAAGATGCCGTGCGCATTCGCCGAGATAATCCACACCGGCGGGCTTTTTCGCCGGCTTTTCCTGCGTATCTTTGAGCAGCTGTGCGGCCAGCGCTTCCGCCCGGCGCACAGACAGGCCCTTTTCAATCACGGTTTTCGCCGCGGCGAGCTGCATTTCCGGGTCGCCGAGCGGCAGGAGCGCACGCGCGTGCCCAGCGGACAGTGTGCCGTCCTCGACGAGCTTTAATACCGGCTCAGATAAAGCCAGCAGCCGTGTCGCGTTGGCGACAGCGGGGCGTGATTTGCCCACGCTCTGCGCCACATCATCCTGCGTCATGCCGTAGACATCCTGCAGGGCTCGGTAGCCTTTGGCCTCCTCAATGGGGTTCAGATCCTCTCGCTGAAGGTTTTCGACCAGCGCCATCTCCATGGCGCGCTGCTCGTCTGCCGTCAGGATGCGCACCGGTACTTCCTTGAGACCAGCCATGCGGCTGGCGCGCCAGCGGCGCTCGCCCGCGATGATCTGATAAAATCCGCTGTCAAGCGGCCGGACCGTGATCGGCTGGATGAGCCCGTAGGTGCGGATGGACTCCGCGAGCATTTCCAGCGCTTCGGGGTCAAAGCGCTTGCGCGGCTGGTCGGCGCGCGGCTCGATCTTTTCGATCGGCAATAAATCAGGCGCAGTCTCCTCACGCTCCGGCTGCGGGGACGGATATTCCTCACCGAAGAGCGCGCCGAGGCCCATGCCGAGGCCCTTCTTTCCGTCTTTACCCATGTTTCACCTCCGTAGCGGCAGCCGCTGCTTCCTGCGCCGCTTTCGCCGCCTTTTCCTCGCGCTTGATGAGCTCACCTGCCAGATGCAGGTATGCCCGCGCGCCCTTGGACTCTTTGTCATAGGCGATGGCGGGTTTGCGGTGGCTCGGCGCCTCGGACAGGCGCACGTTGCGCGGGATCATGGTCTTATAGACCTTTTTGCCGAAGAACTTGCGCACCTCGTTCACGACCTGGTCGGACAGCTTGGTGCGGCCGTCGTACATGGTCATGACGATGCCCTGCACCGTCAGCTCCGGGTTCAGGCGCTTGTTGCACATTTTGATGCTGCGCATGAGGTCGGCAATGCCCTCGAGCGCGTAGTATTCGCACTGCACCGGGATAAGCACGCTGTCGGCCGCGACGAGCGCGTTGATCGTCAGCAGCTCGAGCGACGGCGGGCAGTCGATGAGGATAAAGTCGTAATCGCCCTGTACCGCGGCGAGCGCAGTTTTCATGATGTATTCCCGCTGCTCGGAGCTCACAAGCTCCACGGAGCAGCCGGAGAGATTCATATTTGCCGGTAGCACGTCGCCGTATTTTGTGCTGCGGATGCAGTCAGCGGCGGCCGCGCCGTTCATCAGCATGTCATAGCAATTGGGCGTCGCGGTTTTGTCCACGCCCATGCCGGAGGTGCTGTTGCCCTGTGGGTCGCAGTCGACGAGGAGCACGCGCCGCCCGCGCTTTTTGAGCGCACAGGTCAGATTCACACACGTGGTCGTCTTGCCGACTCCGCCTTTCTGGTTGGCGACGGCAATGATTTTGCCCATGGTTTGCCTCCCTGAATTGTGTTTGCCGCTATTATACCAGCGCGCGGCCGCGTTTTCAACTGTCTGGGGGCCCCACGGCAAATTTTTGTGCTGTTTCACGTGAAACAATGCGAAACGCGGCAGGTATGTTTCACGTGAAACATTGCCTCAGGACAAAAACATGTCCACGTCGCCGATGGTCAGCCCGTCGTGCAGCGCGAGATTGATGCCGTAGCCGATGAGCTTTGCCGCATCCCGCACCACTGCGTCAATATCACGCGGAGTGACGAACATCTGCGCCGCGCGGGGATCGTCCGAAAAGCCGCCCGCGTCGATCACGGTCGGCAGACCGATGGCTGCGACCGGGATGCCGAGCGTATCGCGGCTGAGGCCGGCGCGGTCATTGCCGACGCCGCTGCCGGGCGTGATGCCGGTGTCCGTGAGCTGAACGGTACGGCCGAGCCGGTCGAGCTGTGCGCAGGCGAGTGCGTCCACGGCGATGATGGCGTCCGGGTGCAGGCGGTCTGCGAGCGCGCGGATCATATCGGCGGATTCCACGCCGGTCGTGCCAAGCACGCCGGCTGCGAGCGCGGCCACGGACCGGAACTGCCCGAAATGCTCCGGCAGCTGTTCGCGCAGGTGCCGCGTGACCATGACGCTGTCGATCGCATCAGGGCCGACGGCGTCGGGCGTGATCGCCCGGTTGCCGAGGCCGACGACGAGCACGGATGCGCCCGGCATCAGCGGCAGCACGCCGCGCAGCAGCTCGGCGAGCGTCTGCGCCGCGTTTTCAAATGCGTCGTCCTCACGCCGCAGCAATGGGTCGAGTGCAAGGGTGTAGTAGTCGCCAATTGGTTTACATAATACATTTTCGCCAGCGACGTCGAGTACATGTACCTCGGTCACGGCAAAGCCGCGGCGCTCGGTCTCCTCGGCGCGCACGCCGGGCAGCTCCGTCACTGCGGCGGCGCTGCGATGGATGGCTTCGGCCTCGACGGCGAGGTCGGTGCGGGGGAAATTCGGCATAACAGGCTCCTTTCTGACGCCACATCTTGTGGCTCACAGGAAGCGTTGCCACAAATGGATACAATTATAATGAAAATTGAAAAAAAGGCTTGCAATTTGCAGGGTTTGATGATATCATCAACACTTGCAGAACATTGCACGGTCATATCCATGACTGAATTTTATAGGAGGAGGTGGCGATTGAGAAATGCCGAACATCAAGTCCGCAATGAAGAGAGACGAAAAGTCCAAGCTGCAGAATCTGAAAAACAAGGCTGAGAAATCCGCCCTGAAGACCAACCTGAAGAAGTTTGATGCGGCTGTTGCCGAAGGCAACCGTGACGCAGCCGTCAGTACCTATAAAGTTGCTGTCCAGGCTGTTGACCGCGCGGCCGGCAAGGGTCTGATCCACAAGAACAACGCAGCGCACAAGAAGTCTGCGATGGCTCAGAAAATGAACGAGCTTGGCTGATCACAGAATCTCGGGGGCATGGCAGTTTGCCATGCCCTTTTTGCTACCCTGACAGGAGGCTGACTATGAAAAAACGTATGATGCTGATCATCAACCCCATGGCCGGACGCAGCGGCTACAAGACCGGCTTCGGCGAGGTGATGAACATTCTCGACAGCGGCGGATACCTGACGACGGTGTACTTCACGCAGGGCCGCGGCGACGCGACGGTGATGGCGGCACAGCACGCGGCGGAGTATGACACCGTGGCCTGCATCGGCGGCGACGGCACGCTCAGCGAGGTCGTCTCGGGTCTGATGCAGGTGCCGAACCCGCCCCCGCTGGGCTACATCCCGATGGGCACGACCAACGACGTGGCCTCGACGCTCGGCCTGCCGAAAAACGCGACGGATGCGGCCCTGCGCATCGTGACCGGCACGCCGACGGCGTTTGACGTCGGCAGCTTCGGCGACCAGAGCTTTTTCACCTACGTGGCGGCGTTCGGCGCGTTTACGGCCGTGAGCTATGAGACGCCGCAGAACGAAAAGCAGGCGCTCGGCCACCTGGCCTATGTGCTTGAGGCGATGGGCCGGCTCAACAGCATCGACCATTACTGCGCGCACGTGGAGTATGACGGCGGCACGGTCGACGGCGACTTCATCTTCGGCGGCGTGTCGAACTCGACCTCTGTGGCTGGTATGGTGCGTCTGCGCAAGGATCTTGTGAGTCTGGGCGACGGCCTGTTTGAGACGCTGCTCATCCGCCGCCCGAAGCAGTTCGGCGACCTGAGCCGCATCATCTCGGGCGTGCTCAACCAGAACTATGACAATGAGAATGTCATTCTTGTGCAGTCCAAGACGCTGCGCTTCACGTTTGACGAGCCTGTGGCCTGGACGCGCGATGGCGAGGCTGGCGGCGTGACGACGGACGTGACGCTGCGCAACAACCACGCGGCGATCCATATCATCGCTTAATGGCGGAAAGATACGCAAAACCGGCGGAAAATCCGCCGGCTTTGCGTTTACGCGCGCAAGAACCGGTTGAAAAAAACGCGCATTGTGCGTATAATAAAGAAGTTATTTTGAAAAATCCATCGGAAACGAGGCTGATGATATGAAAAGACAGCACATCGCCGGCATCTACGCATCCCCGGAGACCTTCGGCGGCCAGACCCTGACCGTCTGCGGCTGGGCGCGCACGATCCGCGACATGAAGAATTTCGGCTTTATCGAGCTCAACGACGGCAGCTGCTTCAAGAGCCTTCAGGTCGTGCTCGAGCGCGGCAAGCTCGAAAATTATGACGAGGTCGCACGCCAGAACGTCGGCGCGGCGTTCATCGTGCACGGCGAGCTCGTGCTCACGCCGGATGCAAAGCAGCCGTTCGAGCTCAAGGCCGACAGCGTCACGGTCGAGGGCGCGTCCGCACCGGACTATCCGCTGCAGAAAAAGCGCCACAGCGTGGAGTTCCTGCGCACGATCCAGCACCTGCGCCCGCGCACGAACCTCTTCAGCGCGACGTTCCGTGTCCGCAGCGTGGCCGCGCAGGCGGTGCACACGTTCTTCCAGGACCGCGGCTTTGTCTATGTCCAGACCCCGATCATCACGGGCTCCGACTGCGAGGGCGCGGGCGAGATGTTCCGCGTCACGACGCTCGACCTCGACAATATCCCGCGCACGACCGACGGCAAGGTCGATTTCTCCAAGGACTTCTTCGGCAAGAGCACGAACCTGACCGTGTCCGGCCAGCTCAACGCCGAAAACTTCGCGCTCGCCTTTGGCGACGTGTACACCTTCGGCCCCACGTTCCGCGCCGAGAACTCCAACACCCAGCGCCACGCCGCCGAGTTCTGGATGATCGAGCCGGAGATGGCGTTTGCCGACCTCGACGACGATCTCGAGTGCATGGAGGCGATGGTGAAGTTCATCATCAACACCGTGCTCGAAAAGTGCCCGCAGGAGATGGAATTCTTCAACTCCTTCGTGGACAAGGGCCTGCTCGAGCGCCTGCACAACGTGGTGGACAATGACTTCGGCCGCATCACGTATACCGACGCCGTGAAGCTGCTCAAAGAGTCCGGCCACAAGTTCGACTACCCCGTCGAGTGGGGCATCGACCTGCAGACGGAGCACGAGCGCTACCTGACCGAGCAGGTGTTCAACAAGCCCGTGTTCGTCACGGATTATCCGAAGGAGATCAAGGCATTTTACATGCGTATGAACGACGACGGCAAGACCGTCGCCGCGGCGGACTGCCTCGTGCCGGGCATCGGTGAGATCATCGGCGGCAGCCAGCGCGAGGAGCGGCTCGACCTGCTCACCAAGCGCATGCAGGAGCTTGGCCTGCGCGAGGAAGACTACTGGTGGTACCTCGACCTGCGGCGCTACGGCAGCTGCCGCCACGCCGGCTTCGGTCTCGGCTTTGAGCGCATGGTCATGTACCTCACCGGCGTGAGCAACATCCGCGACGTGGAGCTGCATCCGCGCACGGTCGGCAACGCGGACTTCTGATCTCGATTTTGTACAAACGACGCCCCCGGAAGCAATCGGCTTCCGGGGGCGTTTTGCTGCAAAAACTGGCCCCCGCGGGTGCGGGAGCCTGCTGCATATGGGGTCAGTACGCCTCGATCTCCTGAATGGTCATGTCACGGCCGGAGAGGGGCATGAGTTTTTTCCCGCCGCAGTCCGGGCAGGAGAGATCCTCGACGTCGGCGATGAACTCCGCCCCGCAGTCGAGACAGCGGGCGCGGCCCGCCTCCGTCTCGATGCGCAGAGGCACGCCGTCATACTCCGTGCCGTCGGTCACGGCGGTCCAGCAGTCGGTGAGAAAGCGCGGGACGACGCCCGAGAGCGTCCCGACGCGGACCGTGATGCTGCGCACGCCCTCGAGCGCCTGCTCGCGGGAGATGTCGCGCACCATTTTGAGCATCGCGTCGCACAGTGCCAGCTCGTGCATTACTTGCTGACCGCCTTTTTCACGATGCTGCCCGCGCGCTTGACGACGCCCTCGGCGACCTTGATCGGCATGGTCTCATACGAGCCTGCGTGCCAGTCGCGCACCTTCTTGAGATGGATGGCGTCGAACTTGCACTTCGTGGTGCACAGGCCGCAGCCGATGCACAGGTAGCTGTCCACCTTCGTGGCGCCGCAGCCGAGGCAGCGGGCGCACTCTTTGCGCACCTGCTCTTCCGTGAACGTGACGCGCGCGTCGGAGAAGGTCTTGGCCTTGGCGGCGTTGTAGCCCGGCGTCTGGCGGTGATCCTTATCGAAACCGGCTGTCTCGATGAGCACATGGTCTTTATCGAGCGCCTTGTAAACTCTGCGGTCGCGGCCGGCGGTGAGCGTCTGGCCGGGGTGCACATAGCGATGCAGGCTGATGGCGGCCTCCTTGCCGGCGGCAATGGCGTCGATGGCAAACTTCGGACCGGTGTAGCAGTCGCCGCCGACGAAGATGTCCGGCTGCGCGGTCTGATAGGTCAGCGCGTCGGCCTCGGCGGTGCCCTTTTTCGTCGTCGTGAGCGCGCCGGTATCGAGCGTGCCCCAGTCGACCGTCTGACCGATGGCGCCGATGACGGAGTCGAGCGCGATCGTCTCAAATTCGCCGGTACCGACGGGCTTGCGGCGGCCCTTCCCGTCCGGTTCGCCGAGCGTCATGCGCTCGACCCGGATGCCGGTGACCTTGCCGTCCGCGCCGAGGATCTCGACCGGAGCGGTCAGGAAGCGGAACTGCACGCCCTCTTCCATCGCCTCTTTGACCTCTTCGGGGTCGGCGGGCAGCTCTGCCTCGCTGCGGCGGTAGAGCACGTACGTCTCGTCCGCGCCGAGGCGCACCGCGCTGCGGCAGACGTCCATGGCCACGTTGCCGCCGCCGATGACGGCGCAGCGCTTACCGATATTCGTCTCCTGGCCGAGGTTCACGGCGCGCAGGAAGTCCACGCCGCCGCAGACGCCCGCGAGCTCCTCGCCCGGGATGCGGAGCTTGGCCGACTTCTGCGCGCCGATGGCGACATAGAAGCCCTTGTAGCCCTGCGCGCGCAGCTGCTCGATGGTGACGTCCTTGCCGACCTCGACGCCGCAGCGGAATTCGACGCCCATCTCGCGCAGGACGTCAATCTCGGCGTTGAGTACGTCTTTTTCGAGGCGGAAGCTCGGGATGCCGAGCGTGAGCATGCCGCCGGGCACCGGGTTGCGGTCGAACACGGTCACGGGGTAGCCCTTGTTGGCGAGGTAGTAGGCGCAGCTCATGCCCGCGGGGCCGGCGCCGATGACGGCGATCTTCTCCGTGTACGGGCGGCCGATCTGATTGAGCAGCTTCGGCACGTAGCGCGTGGCCTCGTGCAGGTCGTGGTCGGCGATGAAGCGCTTGACCTCGTCGATGGCGACGGCCTCGTCCACGTCGCCGCGGGTGCACTCGGCCTCGCAGCGCTTGTTGCAGATGCGGCCGCAGACGGCCGGGAACGGGTTTTCTTTCTTGATGAGCTCGAGCGCGTCCGTGTAGCGGCCCTGCGCGGCGAGTTTCAGGTAGCCCTGCACGGGGATGTGCGCGGGGCAGGCGGTCTTGCACGGGGCGGTGCCGGTGGGCACGACATCCTCGTGGTCCTCGCGGTAGTTCGGGTCCCAGCTGCGCTTCGGGCGCAGGGTCTCGGAGAGCTTGACGTAGTCCGGCTTCTGTGTCAGGTCCTCGGTCGAGCAGAGCTTCTGGCCGAGCTTGAGCGCATTGCCGGGGCAGGTCTCCACGCACTGGCCGCAGGCGACGCACTTGGCCTCGTCCACCTCAGCGACGTAGTTGGAGCGGATCGCGTCGCGCGCGCCATACATCAGGCCCACGCGCAGGCCGAAGCAGGCACAGGCGCAGCAGTTGCAGATGGCCGCGCTCTCGCCCGGCTCTTCAATGTTGACCATGTCGTGCATGAGGCCGTTTTCTTCGGCGCGCTTGATGATCTCGAGCGCCTGCTCGCGCGTGATCTCCTTGGCGCGGCCGGAGCGGATGTAGTGCTCGGCGCCCTTGCCCATCTGGATGCACATGTCCTCATCGAGGTGGCCGCAGCCGTCGCCGATGCTCGTGCGCGATGCGCGGCAGGAGCACGGAGACACGGAGAAGCGGTCGTACTTGTCCAGATAGTGCGAAATGCGCTCAAATTCGTTCACGCCGGGAATGCCCTCGAGCGCGCTCTCGACCGGGATGACGCGCATGAGGCCGTAGCCGTCGGGGATCATGGCGCCCATGTTTGCCGCGAGGTTGCGGGTGTACTCCTCGAACGCGCGGCCGACCTCCGGATGCGTTTCCAGCAGGTCCTGCTGGTTGACCATCATCTCGAGGATGCCGGGCGCGAAGATCTGCATGTAATATGTGTCCTCGCCGAGCGTCTCGTTGTGCGAGCGGCGGAAGATGCCGTAATACACGAGGTTGTCGAGCAGGGGCTGCACCTCCTGCACGGTCTTGCCGACCTTCCCGGCCAGGTAGGCCGCAGTGCGCTCCTTGCGCAGGCCGGCCGCGATGGCGACATCCGCTTCCTCGTCGGTCAGGATGCCCGCCATGCAGTAGTATTCGGGCGCATTTTCGTCGATCTTCGTCGTGATGCCGGTGACGCCCCCAATGATTTTCGCCAGCTTCACGATCTTCGGTCTGAGTTGTGCCATGGTCTCTCCTCCTTCATGTTGTTGCGCTGAGATTGCCACTACTATAATATATGCGCGCACGCGGGGAAACAAAATTTCCCATTTTGCGCAATATGAAACAAGTGATGTGCAAATGTGTCGGAATGTGCGCAAAAACAGGCCCCCGGAAAGCAGCGGGGGCCTGTTGCGGTGCATGTGTCAGAACTTGACGAAGCCGGTGGTTGTGCCCATCGGATAGCCGAGCGTCCACTCCTGTTTTCCGCAGTGGGGACAGACCTCGCCGCGGGCCTTGAGCTCGTCGATGAAGGCCTCAGCGCGCATGATGTACATATTCGTCTTGCGCACGTAGCGGCAGTGCCCGCAGAAGACCACGTAGGTCGCAAAGCTGTCGTAGATGCCGCGGGCGCGTTTTTCCTTTTCCTCGGCGGTCAGCGGCCGGGGATTGACATTGTGATTGACTGCCATGGTTTGCTCCTCCCCTGTCAGATCTGGTGCTCGCGCTTGACGCTGTCATAGTGCTTGTTCAAAAACGGCACGACGACGGAGCGCATGAGCTTCATGTCGAGGTTATAGTAATAGATCACGAACAGCACGGCCAGCGCGCCGCCGGTGATGCCAAAAGCTCGGAACAGGAACTGCGCAAATTTGCATTTCATATCGGTGGACCTCCTTTACCAGCCCATGCTGTCGTCAAAGTCGAGCAGCGACGGATCGACCGGCTCCTCGTGCATGACGTTGATCATGTATTCGTTGACGGTGCGGCGCGCCTCGGCCGGCGAGACGATGCGGTGATCCATCAGCGAGTGCGGCATCCACACCGTGTGGAAGCGCTCATCGTGCTTGCGGATCTCCTCCTCGATCAGGCCCTGCGCACCGGCCATGCCCTTGCAGCCGATGTCGTCGTACATGATGATCATGTCGCAGTTGAACTTCTCCGCCGTCTCCCACATCTGCATGATGTGGCGGTTGCCGCCGACGGTGTGCGTGCGCATCGGGGTGCGGGCGTGCCAGTCGGCCACGTCGCTCATCATGACGTCGCGGTCCTCGGTGTCGACAATGTTGTGGCCGGTGAGCGAGTCCATGTTGATCAGGCACAGGATGCCCCAGCAGTTATACAGCCACTGCACGCCGTGCGCGTAGTACGTCGAGCCGCAGCTCCAGGCAATGGCGCGGTGGCGCGTGTGCGGGAAGGTGTCGATGTTTCTGCGCACGCACTTGTCAAAGATGCGCGTGATTTTGCGCGAGGCTTTGAGGAAGTACTCGTTGCCGCCCTGCTGGTAGAAGTAGATGCGGAACAGACCCTGACACACAGGGTTGAGCGCGCCGTTGTTCGTCTTGGCATAGATGTCCCAGCGCTCGGTCTCCTCGCGGTTGAACTGGTTGGTGTTTTCGATGTGCTGGATGAACGTGTCCCAGTTGAACGGCTGGTGGAACTGCTCCTCGAGGAAGTGGATGGCGTCGTACACCTCGTGCACGCCGAGCTCCTTGCAGGTCGGGTCGTCGTACATGAGCGGGGTCGTGAACGGGTGCACGGCCTTCTTGCCGTCGCTCGAGAGCGCGCGGTACATGGCGACGTTGTCCATCATGTTCGCGTCGCAGGGGTTGTTGGTCGTGAGCCAGCAGTTGCCGATGTCGGGGTACTCGCCCTCGACGGCGACACCGGTCTCCACGAGCGGCAGCGTGCACATGTCGCCCGGGATGCCGCAGCTGACGGCCTGGTCGACGTAGTACGAGCCAAGGTTCTTGTTCAGGATCGGCACCATGAACGCCGCGTGCTGCTGGATGTTGATGCCGTAGTAGCCGGGGAAGCCGTAGATGATGTGCTTCGGCAGCGTGTAGTCAAAGGCGATCGTGCGCTCGGTCCACTTGTTCTCGCCGAAGCGGCGGTCGGCGCGGATCTCGCGCCAGAGCGTCGTGATGGAGTCGGACACCATGCAGTCGATGGCCGTCAGGTCGGCGCGCAGGACCATGCCGCGGTCGCCCTCGATCCATTTATCGACCATCATCGGCGTGGCCAGATAAGCGCTCAGCCAGCGATACTTCCAGAATGCGCGGATCATGCGCACCGGGTCGCGGCCGATGAGCCCGGCCATCTTGCCCCAGGTCTGCAGCCAGCGGGCGAAGGCATAGGCCGTGTCCTTCACGCCGCGCCACTCGCGGTGGCGGTAGAAGTTCGTGCCCTCGATGTACAGGTCGCCGAGATAATGGCAGTCGTTGTCACCCCGCAGGAAGTGGCCGAGCGTGCCGTATTCTTCTTTGAGCGTGCGTTTGCGTTTCCACATAGCTGAACCCCTCCCTTATTGCTGCGCCTGGATCTTTTTGATCTCCAGCGACTCGATGAACGCCTGGAACCGGGTACGCAGCTGGCCGGAGGCGGCGCTCGTGTAATCCTTCTCGATCTGGCACACAGGGATGCTGCGCGGCAGCTCATAGCCCTCGTAGAACCACATGCCGTCCTGCGCGCGCTCGTAGCCCCAGTATTCGCAGAACTTCATGTTCTCGACGATGATGCCATCGGCGTGGTATTTCTCCACGAGATCGAAAATGTATTTCTTGCGCGCGATGATGTTTTCGGGGCCCATGGCGCGCGGGCACTGGTTGCGCCACATATAGTAGTCGGCGATGGACTGCAGAACGTCCTTGCCCTCCTCGAGCGGGATCTCCTCGCGGCCGGGCATCGAGCCGAAGCAGTAACGGTCGGCCACGACGAGTCCGCCGGCCATCTCGCACATTTTCGTGAACTCGGGGTCGTCGATCTCGCTGCCGGCGATGAGCACACGCGCACGGTACCACGGCTTCGGGTCCGGCTCGCGCGTGCGCAGCTCCTGCAGCGTCTCGCGCAGGTAGGGCAGGATGAGATCCTTCGGGCACGTCTGCGTGCACAGCTGGATGACGTGGAATTCATAGCCCGTGATGACGGGGTTTTCCGCCTCGCGCATGGCGTTGATCTCCGTCATGATGCGGCAGACCTCGTTGAACTGCTCAACGGCGCGGCGCAGGTTGTCCTCCGAGAAGTCCACGCCGTAGACCTTCTCGAGCGGCTGAATGATCTTCTGCTCGATCTGGCGGCGGTAGTAGCCCGCGTGCCACTCGGTCTTGCGCAGCGGCATGTCGAGATACGTGCAGAAAAATTTCTCGTTCGGGATCAGCTCGCAGTATTCAAAATACTGCTCCATGCGGTTCATCGTCGTGCAGCACTCCTGCCCGATGAGCGCGGAGATGAAGTTGTAGCCGCCCTCGAACGCGCGCTCGAGGATGCTCTTGGAGTACGGGCACGAGCGGTTGGTCATATAATAGGTAGCCATGTCGGGATTGGTGCAGTTCGGCGCGCGCAGACGCACGCCAAAACACTTGTCCGTATCCAGCAAAACCTCCGGTATGTACGAACAGTTCCATGCCAGCGCCAGGCGCCCGTCCCCACAGGCGGCCTGAACCAGGTCGTTGTTTGCCTGCTGCAGCAGGTTTTCAAAATAGATCAGATGCTTCAGGTCTCTCATTCGCGCATTCCCTCCTTCGATGCACAGATTCCGCGCAGGCGATGAAAATTCGACATTTTGCACAAGCGCAGAACGTTAACGCATATTCATTATAGAACTTTGTCCGAATCATGTCAATATGTGTAACAAATGATTATTAACGGACATTTCGTGTTTTTCTGCCTGAGAGGCGGAAAAACAACAGGAAAGGACTTGCTAAAAGATAAACAAAGTGATAAAGTAAACCTGTATATGCAAAAATTTTGCCGGAAAAACCGGTGCTCGGACACGCGCGGGGGAAGCGCCGTCCGCAGGAAAGGGGAACGAAGAAGATGGGTTACATGAAGTATCTCAAGCTCATGAACCGCATGAACGCGGTCACGCAGGTGCCGCAGCCGCCGGTGCCGCAGTTTGAAAAATACTGCAAGCTGTTCGTGACCGACGAAGAGTACGACATCATGATGGGCATGAAGCTGCGCGGCAACACGGAGGCAGAGCTGCGCGCGCTCTACACCGGCAGTGACTGGGCCGGCACGCTCTACGACATGTGCCGCAAGGGCTTCCTGCTGAAGATCTATGACGGCGCCGAGCCGACGTATGACCTCGCGCCGATGCTGCCGGGCTGGTTTGAATTCCCGCTCTCGACCGGCGAGGACAGCGACACGATCCAGAAGGCGTCGGAGCTGTTCACCTCGGCCATCAACATGGTCACGACGCTCAACGTCGAGCCGCTGCGCACGGGCTACGCCGCCATGAACAACCTTAAAAAGCTGCAGGGTGACAAGGGCCACATGGAGGTGGCACTCCCGCTCGAGGGCAAGGCCGCCGGCAAGGTCGTGCACGTCGACCGCAAGCTCTCCAACGACACGACGAGCGTCGTGCCGAGCTACCAGCTCGAGGCGTACCTCGACAGCCTGCCGGACGATGCGCCCATCAGCGTCATGCACTGCTTCTGCCGCAACATCCGCCGCAGAGAGGGCATGCAGCCCAAGCACCCCACGCCGGACGAGGTGTGCCTGTGTGTCGGCAACATGGCCAAGCAGATCATCGAGTTCGGCATCGGCCGCCAGGTCAGCAAGGCCGAGGCGCGCCGGATCCTCGTTGACTGCGAGAACAAGGGTTGCGTCCACCAGGTGTTCCACTACGCCTGCAACATGGACGAGGAGACGACCGCCATCTGCAACTGCGACACGCAGTGCTGCGAGATGCTCGGCTCCTACACGCGCGGCGGCATGCAGCCGCTGTATATGCGCGCGCACGCAAAGCCCGTCATCGTCCACCCCGAAAACTGCAACGGCTGCAACATCTGCAACCACTTCTGCCCGACGGTGGCCACCGGCTTCAACGCGCAGAGCGGCAAGGTGTTTGTGGAGTACCAGCGCTGCATCGGCTGCGGCGTGTGCGTCACGAAGTGCCCGAAGGACGTGCGCAAGATGGTCGACGGCGACCGCGTGCTCTTCTGCAAGCCGCTCAAGAAGGATCTGGTGCGCGAGCGCAATGTCCGCCGCCAGCCGAAGAAAAAATAAATGCACGAGGCGGCCATTGCCAAGGAGGTCTTTGACATCGCCCAGCAGGCGATGGCGGAAAACGGCCTCACGCGCCTGACGCGCGTTGTCATGGACATCGGCGAATACTCCGCCGTCGTGCCCGAGCAGCTGCAGCTCGTGTTCCGCATTGCGGTGCACAACACCGCCATGGACGGCTGCGCGCTCGAGATCCATGATCTGCCCGGCGAGCTGGGCATGTACGTGCGCACGATCGAGGGCGAGTAGACGCATACATATAAAATTAATAAACAACGCGGCACGCCCGCAGGAACGTTTGTTCCTGCGGGCGTGGTTTTTATTTGGCGGGAAAACGGCACCGATCTGTGCCGCGAAAACGGAAAATTCGTCCGGCGCGCATATCCGCACGCAAATCCGCCGACAATAACCGGGAAGCAAATCCCGTAAACTGCGGCTTTGGAGGAATGGATATGTACAAAAAAGATTTTATTGACACCAACGATTTCACAAAACAGGAACTGCTGGACATCATCGACCTGTCGCTCGCCATCAAGCGCGCCATCCGCCGGGGTTATTATCCCCCGCTGATGAAAAATATGAACCTCGGCATGATCTTTCAGCAGTCGAGCACCCGCACGCGCGTGTCGTTCGAGACGGCCATGAGCCAGCTCGGCGGCCACGCGCAGTATCTCGGCCCCGGCATGATTCAGCTCGGCGGGCATGAGACCATCGGCGACACGGGCAAGGTGCTCTCGCGCCTGGTCGACGTGGTCATGGCCCGCGTCATCGAGCACAAGACCGTCGTGGAGCTTGCCGACGCGTGCACGATCCCGGTCATCAACGGCATGAGCGACTATAATCACCCCACGCAGGAGATCGGCGACCTGTGCACCATCAAGGAAAACCTGCCCGAGGGCAAGCGGCTGGAAGACTGCAAGGTCGTCTTTGTCGGCGACGGCACGCAGGTGTGCGCGTCCCTCGGCTTCATCACCACGAAGCTCGGCATGCATTTTGTGCACTACGGCCCGGAGGGTCACCAGCTCAATGCCGACCATAAGCACATTCTCGAGGCCAACTGCAGGCTTTCCGGCGGCAGCTGGGCCGTCACGGACGAGCGCGACGCCGTGCGCGGCGCGGACTTCATCTATACCGACGTCTGGTACGGCCTGTATGAAAACGAGATGCCCAAGGAAGAGCGCGTGCGCGTCTTTGCGGATTATCAGGTCAACCGCGAGCTCATGCAGCTCGGCGCGCTCGGCTGCAAGTTCCTGCACTGCCTGCCCGCCACGCGCGGCGAGGACGTGACCGACGAGGTCGCCGACTCCGCCGCCTCCCTCTGCTGGGAGCAGGCCGGCAACCGCCTGACGGCCATGCGCGGGCTGCTGGTGTATTTCACGCGCTGCCGCCGCTGCCCGTCGGAGCTGGAGCTCGCCGCGGCGCAGGAGGAGCTCGACACCTTCCTCGACGCGCGGCTCGGCGGCTGCTGACCGGCTGCCAAAGGAGCAGACACCATGGAACAACGGAAAAAATTCCGCCTTGCGGACGTCGTCCTCTCGGTCATCTGCGTCGTGTTCGTGGCGGAGGCGGCGGCGCCCGTCGCCTCCATCGGCAACAGCCAGTATTTCTGGTGGGTGTTCATGATGATCGCCTTTTTGCTGCCCTACGGCATGATCTCGTCCGAGCTCGGCACGACGTACACCGGCGACGGCGGGCTCTATGACTGGATCAACAAGGCGTTTCCGCGCGCAAAGTGGGGCGCGCGCGCCTCGTGGTACTACTGGATCAACTTCCCGCTGTGGATGGCCTCGCTCGCCGTCGTGTGCCCGGAGCTGCTGAGCGTGCTCACGGGGCTGCAGTTCGGGTGGCTGGCAAAGCTCCTCATTGAGCTGGCCTTCATCTGGATCGTCACGTGGATCGCGTTTTACCCCGTTTGCGACAGCATCCTCATCCTCAACATCAGCGCCGCCATCAAAATGATCCTCGCGCTGACGGTCGGCGTGCTCGGCATCGTCTACGTCGTGAAAAACGGCTTTGTCAACGACATGGCCTTCCGCACGTTCCTGCCGGGGTTTGACCTGCACAGTCTGTCGTATATCTCGGTCATCATCTTCAACTTCCTCGGCTTCGAGGTCGTGTGCACGTATGCCGACAACATGCGTGACCCCAAGCGCCAGATCCCGCAGGCCATCATCACCGGCGGCATCGTCATCGCGCTCATCTACCTGTTTTCGGCCTTCGGCATCGGCGCGGCCATCCCTACGCACGAGATCAGCGAGGACTCGGGCCTCATCGACGCCGTCTCGCTCATGACCGGTCGCACGAGCGGCCTGTTCGTCGGCGCGGTGGCGCTGCTGTTTCTCATTACGCTGTTCGGCAACATGATCTCGTGGTCCATGGGCGTGAACTCCACGGCTGCCTACGCCGCCGAAAACGGCGACATGCCGGCCATTTTTGCCCGCCGCTGGGCGAAAAACGACATGCCCATCGGCTCCGCGCTCACGAGCGGCATCGTGGCGAGCGTCGTGTGCATCCTCGGCATCATCATCGAGCTGCTCTCGCCGGATTCGTCCCTGTTCTGGAGCTTTTTCGCGCTCAACCTCGTCATGCTCCTGCTGAGCTATGCGCCCGTGTTCCCGGCGTTTTTGCGCCTGCGGGAGATCGACCCCGATTCCGAGCGGCCGTTTCGCGTGCCGGGCGGGCGCGGGATGCTGCGCGTGCTGGCCTATGTGCCCATGGCGCTCATCCTCATCTCGATCTTCTTCACGGCGGTACCGCTGTCATTCGACAGCGAGACGCTCTCCGGCTATCTGCCGATCACGATCGGGTCGATCCTCAGCATCGTCATCGGCGAAATTCTCATCGCGGCGCGTGCGCGCCGGCATCATTCTTAGGAGGAACCATTATGGCAAAACGAATCACCGGCTCCACGCCGAAGCTCGACGGATACCGGATGCCTGCGGAGTTTGAGCCGCAGGCCGGCGTCTGGATGCTCTGGCCGGAGCGCAACGACAACTGGCGCGACGGCGCCAAGCCCGCACAGAAAGCCTTTCTGGACGTGGCGACGGCCATCTTGCAGTTTGAACCCGTGACGGTCTGCGTCTCCCCGGCGCAGTACCAGAACGCGCGCGAGCGCCTGCCGCGCGCCGTGCGCGTCATCGAGATGGCGAGCAACGACGCCTGGATCCGCGACTGCGGGCCGACGTTCCTCGTCAACGACAACGGCGGCGTGCGCGCCGTGGACTGGACGTTCAATGCCTGGGGCGGGCTCGTCGACGGGCTCTATTTCCCGTGGGATCTCGACGATCAGGTCGCGCAGAAGGTCTGCGAGATCGAGCGCGTCGATTCCTACCGCACCGAGGGCTTCGTGCTCGAGGGCGGCTCCATCCACGTCGACGGCGAGGGCACCGTGCTCACGACCGAGATGTGCCTGCTGTCCGAGGGACGCAACCCCGACATGGACCGCGGCGCCATTGAGCGCATGCTCTGCGACTATCTCGGCTGCGAGAAGGTCCTCTGGCTGCGTGACGGCATCGATCCCGAGGAGACCAATGGCCACATCGACGACGTGGCCTGCTTCATCCGCCCGGGCGAGGTCGCCTGCATCTGGACGGACGACCCGCAAAACCCGTTCTATCAGCCGGCGCGCGATGCATACGACATGCTCTCGCAGGCGACGGACGCCAAGGGCCGCAAGCTGAAGGTGCACAAGCTCTGCCTGACGCAGCAGCCCTGCCTGCTGCAGGGCGCGGCGACGATCGACGCCGTGGAGGGCACCATCCCGCGCGAGGACGGCGAGGTCGCCATCGCGTCGTATATGAACTTCCTCATCGTCAACGGCGGCGTCATCCTGCCGCAGTACGGCGACGCGAACGACGCGCTCGCCGTGCAGCAGGTGCAGGCCATGTTCCCCGAGCGCCGTGTGGTCGGCGTGCAGACGCGCGAGGTCGCGTTCGGCGGCGGCAACATCCACTGCATCACGCAGCAGCAGCCCGCGCCGCAGCACAGGTGACGCCATGGCCAGAATCGTCATTGCCCTCGGCGGTAACGCGCTCGGCAACACGCCGGCGGAGCAGCGCGAACGCGTGGCTGCCGCGTGCCCGGCGCTCGTCGGGCTCATCCATCAGGGCCACGAGATCATCATCAGCCACGGCAACGGCCCGCAGGTCGGCATGATCCAGGCGGCGTTCGACACCGCCGCGAAAACGAACCCCAAGGTCGCGCCCATGCCGCTGCCGGAGTGCACGGCCATGAGTCAGGGCTATATCGGCTACCATCTCCAGCAGGGCATGCGCCGCACGCTGCGTGCGAGCGGCATGCCCTGGCAGGTGGCGACGGTCGTCACGCAGGTCGTCGTCGACCCGGACGACCCCGCATTCGACGAGCCGACGAAGCCCATCGGCGCGTTTTACGACGAGGCCGCCGCGCAGCAGATGATGCGCGACGATCCGTCGCTGCGCATGCGGGAGGACTCCGGCCGCGGCTGGCGGCGCGTCGTCGCCTCGCCGAAGCCGGTGGATATCGCCGAGCGGCGCTCGATCCTGAACCTGCTCGACAGCGAGTATATCGTCATCGCCTGCGGCGGCGGCGGTGTGCCCGTCGTGCGCGATTCGCACGGGGATTACTACGGCGTGGACGCCGTCATCGACAAGGACTTTGCCTCTGCGTGCCTGGCCGAGGCCGTGGGCGCGGACTATCTGTTCATTCTCACGGCGGTCGACCACGTCTGCCTGAATTTCGGCACGCCGGAGCAGCGGGAGCTCGACGAGCTGCACGTGGACGAGGCGGAGACCTACCTGCGCGCTGGACAGTTCGGCGCCGGCTCCATGCAGCCGAAGGTGGCCGCCGCCGTGCAGTTCGTGCGCAGCGGCTGGCGGCGGCGCGCCGTCATCGCCTCGCTCGAGCAGGCCCCGGCCGCCATGCGCGGCGAGAGCGGCACGCGCATCGTGCCGTAAAAAACGCAGCAAACAGAAAAACGGCCCTTTCCTTTGCGGAAGGGCCGGTTTCATCGTGCGCAAAAGCCTCGCAGAGTTTCGCCGCCGCAGCGGCGAAAGAAAGTGGAATACTTTTTTTGACATGTCTCAGCCGGGCAGCTCCAGGATCGCCATCTCGATAAACGCGCTCGTGAGCTTTTGCACCATCTGATCCTCTGTCTCCGTCTTGCCGTGCTCGACCCAGACGGTCAGCACGCCGATCATGGCCGAGGTGATGATGGCGACGAAATAGTCAAACCGCGCGGGATCGTCCGCCAGCGGCTGCAGCGCCTCGATTAGGCCGGAGCTGCGGCGCAGACTGTCGAACAGAATGTCCGTCCGGTGGATCTGTACGAGCGCCTCGAGCACCGCGCTGTTGTGAAACCAGTAGTGAAACACCGCCTTGGGCAGATTGCCGCGCTGCGCGGCGGGCAGGGCGTTGTAGGCGGTGAACACGGCCTGAAATCCGCGGTCGCACAGCAGCGCCAGCACGTCCTCGAGGCAGTCGAAGTTGCGGTAAAACGTCGAGCGGCTCACCGTCGAGGCATGCTGCACGTCCGTGATCGTGATGCGCGCAAAGGGTTTTTCTTTCATGCAGGCCAAAAGCCCTGCGCAAATGAGCTCCGAGGATGCCTGCGCGCGTTTGTCGTTCTTGATGTGGTACATTTTGGCCTCCGGCGTTCTATATTTTACGGTACTATTGTATCGTAAAAAGGCTTGATGTACAATAGGGACAATCAAAATTTAAGGGAGTGTTTCACATGAGCGAAAATGTGATCTTCTGCTACTCTGGCACCGGAAACTGTCTCGACATGGCGAAAACCATTGCCCGGGAGCTGGGCGACACGGACATCATTCTCATGCGCAGGGAGCCTGCGGTCACGGATGTGCGTGACGCCAGGCGCGTCGGCTTCGTCTTCCCGTGCTACGGCGGCGGTCTGCCCGGCGGCGTGGAGGAATCGCTGCGCAAAATTCAGGTCGGCCTCACGGCTTATACGTTCGGCGTCTGCCAGTATGCGGGCTATATGGGCTCCGGCCTGTACAAGCTCGACAGCATCATTCCCCTGCGCTACTGGACGGCCGTGTCGCACCAGTGCACGTGCATCTGGCTGCTGCCGCACAGCGTGATGCTGCCGCCGGTGACGCCCGCCATGGCGCAGCGCCGCGCGGACAAAAAGGCAAAGCAGATCGCGCAGGCCGTCCTTTCCGGTGCGGTCTCGCCCAAGGCTCCGCCGAAAAAGCCCCTCAACCAGCTCGAGAGTAGCGTCTGGCCGAAGATCGTGGCCGGCAAGGCGCAGAAGTTCGCTGTCAGCGATGCGTGCGTTGGCTGCGGCCAGTGCGCCACGCTCTGCCCGCGCGGCAACATCCGCATCGAGGGCGGCCGCGCCGTCATCGGCGGCAACTGCATCCAGTGCCTGAGCTGTCTGCAGTACTGCCCGCAGCAGGCAATCTCGATCGGCAGGATCACCGACCGCCGCGAGCACTATCACAACCCCAACGTGACCGCCGCGGAGCTGACCGAGTCGGTCATTCATGTCGACTGAGACAGGTCTTTTCTTTCTACATAGCAGCCCGCCCGCCGGAACTCCGGCGGGCGGGCTTTTCGCTTGAGCGAATGCTCAAACGTGCACGATGTAGTTTTCCTTGCGCGGGGCGGCCTCCGGTGCGGGGCCGGCGGCGTAGCCGAGTGCGACCGCGCCGACGCCGCGCAGCGTCTCCGGCAGGCCCCAGTCGCGCAGCAGCGCCTTGCCGTCCGGGCTGTCAAAGATCTCGCGCTCGCGGTTGACCCACACGGTGCCGAGGCCCTCGGCGTGCGCGGCCAGCATGAGGTTTTCGAGCACGCAGCTGCCGTCGGCCAGATAATTTGCGCTCTCACCGTCGCCGAGCACGACCACGATTACCGGCGCGCCGTAGTAGGGGTCGACGTCCTTGCCGATCACGGCGGCGTTGAGCTTCGCGAGCCGGTCGCGGTAAGCCTTCGTCTCCACGGCGACGATCGTCGCCGACTGCTTGCCCATGGCGGACGGGGCATAGGTGCCGGCCTCGAGCACGCGCGCGAGCACGTCCGCGGGCACGGCGTCCGGCTTGTAGGCGCGGATGCTCCGCCGGGTCATTATGAGTGTCAGAAAATCGTTTGCCATACGATGACCTCCGTTCGGATTTGTTACGGACAGTATATCACAAATCGCGCGCGTGTGGTATACTGTGGGCAAATCTCCGGTTTTTCGGCCGGTTTGGCAGAAAGGAGCGCCCACATGATCTTTCATATCACGCGCCTTATCCTGTGGCTGCTCCCGTCGGCGGTGGGCGTGCACGGGATCCGCGCATCGGCCTGCAGGCGAAAGCGGCTCTGCTGCGCGTTGTGCGTGCTTTTCTTCTTGCTGCTCGCTTCGCTTTCCGCTGTGCTCCCGGTTGAAAATCTTTTTTTGCACTTCCGGACGCCGGAGCGCGCGTTTGCATATCAGCACATGGGGAAAATTGAGCACATTCTCTATGGTGAGGACTCCTGCTTCGTGCTGTATAAGAACGAAAATGGCGCGGACAGCGACTGCATCCTGCCGAAAACAGCCGCGGGCTATCCGCTCTCGACCCGTTGGACGAAGCAGGGGATCGTGCGCACGCCGATCACGTCTAGTTCATTTCTGCGGGCAGAGGTATATCAGGCCAGAGGCACGCAGGACTTTTATATTTATTGCGAGAAGTTCCCGCCGGAGGCGCTGGAGGATATCCGCTTGTTTCGTGCATCCGGCGAGCCGGTCGATGCGGATGTCTATCTGCCGGACGTTCCCGGTTATGCGTATATCTACGTGAATGGATTCTCTGCCGGAGATTATCTGGTGGCCGGCGGGGAAAAGCTGACGCTTGAAGGTTGGCACTCGCTCACGGCGCCGGAAAAGAGTGCGGCCGCATCGTGACGGCGCGGCGACCCGGAATATATAGAAACGCACCGGCCGGCTTAAACAGAAAACCGGCCGGTGCGTTTTTCTACGGCGGCGTGTGCGCCTGGGACGGGCCCTGTCAAAACACCATTTGCGTACGATGCCGTCCGTGCGAAATTTGTTGCAAATCGTATACCATATCCGGCGGCGATGTGCTATAATATTCAATTAATTTCTATCCATCGTTACGCGCGAAAGGAGTTTCCCCAACCATGCAGAAAATCGCAGCTTTCATCGTCAAAAAACGCAAGCTGTTGCTTGTTGTCATGCTGGCTCTGGCGGTGGTCTGTGCGGCGCTGATGCCCTTCGTCGGCATCAACACCGACATGACCAAGTACCTGCCGGACAGCTCGCAGATGAAGATCGGCATGGACCGCATGAACGAGGCCTTCCCAGACGTGGCGGAGACGTACACCATCCGCGTCATGTTCCGCGGGCTGGACGCGCGCGACAAGCTTGCCATCCGCGAGCAGCTGGCGGAGATCCCGAACGTGGACAGCGTGGCCTACGAGCCGGACAGCGACGACTATAACCGCGGCGATGCCACGCTCTACAAGCTCACGACGCAGTATGACTACAACTCCGACGAGGAGGAGCAGATCGAGCGCGACGTGGCCGACCGCTTCGCCGACTACGACGTGGCCGTGCGCAGCGACGACACCTCGACGCCGGACATCCCGCCGATCGTGTTCATCCTCTCGATTGTGCTTGTGACGACGATCCTGCTCATCGCCTGCCCGTCATACTTTGAGCCGGTGCTGTTTTTGCTGACGATCGGCGTGGCGGTGCTGCTCAATCAGGGCACGAACATCATCCTCGGCGAGACGTCGGACGTCACGGCGAGCATTTCGGCCATTTTGCAGCTTGCGCTCTCGATGGACTATTCCATCATCCTCATGAACCGCTACCGGCAGGAGCTGCAGGCCGACCCCGACCGCGAGGCCGCCATGACGCGCGCGCTCACGGCGGCGTTCGGCTCGATCACCGGCAGCTCGGTCACGACGATCGTGGGCCTGCTGATGCTGGTGTTCATGCGCTTCAAGATCGGCATGGATCTCGGCATCGTGCTGGCCAAGGGCGTGCTGTGCAGCCTGCTGTGCGTGTTCACGGTACTGCCCGGCCTGATTCTGTGGGCAGACAAGCTCGTGCGCAAGACGACGAAAAAGCCGCGCGCGCCAAAGCGCGAGCGCCGGAGCGTGCTCGCGGCGCTCGGCCGCTTCAGCTACCGGTGGCGCGGCGCGATCGCGGCGGCGTTCGTGCTGCTGTTCGCGGGGACGTACGTCCTGCAGCTGTCGACCCAGATCGCCTACACGCTCACGGATACCGACCCGGTCGCGGAGGTGTTCCCGCCGGATAACCCCATCGTCGTGCTGTACAACAACGCCGACGAGGACGCCGTGGCCGCGCTGGCGGACCGGCTCGAGGCCGACCCGAACGTCAAGAGCGCCATGTCGTATTCCACCACGCTCGGCAGGCAGTACACCGCCACGCAGATGGCCGACATCGTCGGCGCGCTCGATGCCAGCATCCCGGTCAGTGCCGATATGCTGGGCATGATCTATTATGATGTCTACAGCGGCGGCCGCGCCGTGACTATCCCGGCCGGGCAGTTTCTGCGCTTTCTCACGGAGCACGTGGCAAACAACGCCGCCTTTGCGCCGTATCTCGATGCGGGCATGACGGCAAACCTCCAGACGCTGCAGAAATTCACCGACCCTGCCACGCTCACGCAGCAGCGGACGGCGGAGTCGCTGGCGGACTTTCTCGGCATGGATGCAGCCGATGCCAAGCAGCTGCTGCTCTATTACTACACGCAGCACGGCGACGCGAGCACCGGCGGCATGACGCTGCCCGTTTTCTCGGACTTCCTCGTCAATGAAGTGCTCACCGACCCCGCCATGGCGGGCATGATTGATGCCTCGGCGCGCGAGCAGGCGGCCATGCTGCAGACGTTCACGGACGTGAGCGCCATGACCACGCCGCGCGGCTGCGGCGAGATCGCGCAGATGCTCGGCATGGACGAGGAGACGGTGCGGCTGCTGTTCGTGGCGTATCATGCGGCCAATGTTGACCTGATCACGGGCGGCTGGGACGTGTCGATGCGGGACCTGGCAAACTTCCTCGCCGACCACAGCGCCCTGCTCGACAGCGCGCAGGCGCAGCAGATCACGACGCTCAGCTGGATCATCAACGGCTCTGTTTACGGCACGAGCTACTCGGCGCCGGAGCTTGCCACCCTCCTCGGCATGGACGCCGGGCAGATGCGCCAGCTCTACCTGCTCTATATCAGCCGCCACGGCGACACGAGCGGATGGACGCTCTCGGTGCAGCAGTTCGTGGACTTCCTGTGCCAGGAGGTGCTGCCGGACGCGCGCTTTGCTTCCCAGCTCAGCGGCGTGGACACCAGCCAGCTCCAGTCGGCGCGCACGGTCATCGACGCGGTCGCCTCCGGCCGGAGCTATACGGCGGCAGAGCTGGCAAACCGGTTTCAGGGCCTGTCCAGCCAGCTGAACCGCGGCACGATGGAGCTGCTGTTTCTCTACTATGCCAGCGTGTACAGCAGCGATGCCTCGTGGACCATGTCCATGCAGGAGCTGTTTGACTATCTGCAAAATGACCTGCTCACGGACGTGCGCTTTGCCTCCTTCCTGACCGATGACATGCGCGCGCAGATCACGGACGCGCAGACCATGCTCACCGACGCCGTCACGCAGCTGCGCGGCAGCGACTACTCCCGCCTCGTGCTCACGACGACGCTGCCGGGCGAGTCGGACGAGACGAGCGCGTTCATCGCACAGCTCACGCAGGATCTTGACGCCGTCACGACCGGGGACTACTACATCATCGGCAACAGCGCCATGGTCTACGAGATGGAAAACAGCTTCGACAGCGAGCTGCTGCTCATCACACTGCTGACGGCGGCGTCGATCTTCCTCGTCGTCGTGTTCACGTTCCGCTCGCTCGTCATCCCGGCGCTGCTCGTGCTGATCGTGCAGTGCGGCGTGTTCATCACCGTCACGGTCGTCGGCCTGCAGGGGCTGGAGATCTATTATCTCGCGCTGCTGATCGTCGAGTGCATCCTCATGGGCGCGACGATCGACTACGGCATCCTCTACACGAGCTATTACCGCGAGATGCGCGAGACCATGTCCGTGCGCGACGCGCTCATCGCCGCCTACCGCGGCAGCATCCACACGGTGCTGACGTCCGGCTCGATCATGGTGCTCGTCACGGCGGTCGTCGGAAAATGTTTCGGCAACCCGACCATCGAGCAGATCTGCCGCACGATCTCCATCGGCGCGTTCTCGGCCATCATCCTCATCCTGCTGTTCCTGCCCGGCATGCTTGCCCTGCTCGACCGCTGGGTGCTGCCGCGTGACCTGCGCCGGCGGCTGTATCCGCCGAAGGCGCCCAAGGCGCCGAAAGCCCCCAAACCGCCCAAGGCGGCGCGGGCGCCCTGGCCGTAAACAAAACGATAGAAAAGCAGCGGAATGCAAACGCATTCCGCTGCTTTTTTCTTGTGCGGGTCAGTTCCAGTTGCTGGCCCAGTTGTCGCCCCAGTCGTCGGCGGGGTCGTAATAGGGCATGTCCCAGCCGGCGGCGAAGACATTGCCCGCGCCGTCGTAGGCGAGACCGTCGGCCGCGACCGAATACGTATCCGGCAGGAAGAAGATGTTCTCCCCGTCGTAATAGCGCAGGTGTCCGTCGGACGCGTAAAACTCCGCGTCGTCAAGCTCTGCATAGAGGTCCGCGTTGCCGTTGCGATAGAACACGCCCTCGTACGTGCCGTCCGGCGCGTTTGTGTCGCTGGCCTCGAAAAACAGCGTAAAGCTGTTGCCGTCGGGGCTCACGGCGAAGTAGCCGCGGCCGTTGAGGAAGAGGTACACGCCCAGCCCGTCACCGCCGTCGCGGATCGTGCCGCCGGTCATGCCGTCTGGCGAGTAGGCCAGATATTCCATGCGGTCAGTGTCGATGACGAGCGTCTCGCCCAGCGCGTCCTGCCAGATGCCGTCGAGCGTGCTCAGCTCGGGCGCGTACACGTCGCTTTCGCCGGGGCCGAAGTGCGCGCCGTCAAGCCCCGCGCGGTCAGACGCGCCGTTCTGCCGCAGGATGAAGCCGCCGCTGTCAGCCTCGAAGTCGTAGTAAAATCCGTCGTATTCGATCATGGGCCGGTCGTCCACGACCTCAAACGGGCCGAAGCCTACCCGGCCGTACCACGTCCGGTAGTCGTAGGTGCCCGTGTCGGGGTCGATGACGAGCTGGTTGCCGTCGTCATCCACCCAGCCGCCGGTCAGCTCCTCCACGGTCATGGGGATGAAGTCGGTCAGGTCGGTGTCGTCATCGTCGTCCGCGCCGCCGCAGGCGGCCAGACTCAGCGCCAGCAGCAGGGTCAGCAGCAGCGCTGTGAGTTTTTTGAGAGATGTTTTCATGCCGTCCTCCTTATCCGGTCAGCCGATACGGAAAAACAGGCAGTTGTGCGCATCGACTGTGGTGCAGTTGAGAATGTCCGCCTCGGGGCAGATGCTGTCGAGCTGGTCGCGCTTGCCCGAGTCGCGGTAATTGTTGGGCTGCGGCTCGGCGGCAAAGACCAGACCGTCATACCCATCGGGCAGGTAGACGACGTAGCTCTTGGTGAGCACGTTGTTCCAGTCGCCGGTCTTTTCCCAGCTCGTGGAGTAGAAAAATTCGATCTCGTAGGTCTCGCCGTTCCACGAGACGGTGTGGATGTAGTGGTTGTCCCCGCGCTCGGTGTTGTTGTAGGCGGTCGAGGCTGTGAACCACATGCCGGTGTAGTAGTCGTACAGCTCGCTGCTGGTCACGGAGATGAACTCGGTCGTGAACGCCGGCACGGATTCGTCCGGGACGTAGCAGTAGGCGTCAAACTCGATCTCGCGCATACCGTCGTGCGTCTCGTCGCGGGTCTTGGTCACTTCCCAGTAGACATCGCCCACGGCATAGCCGTCGCCGGTGCCGTGATAGCTGCACACGCCGTTGGCCAGCACGTAGGTGCCGCCGTCCACGCGCGCGTTGATGTCCAGATTGTTCGCCTCGAAATACGGCGTGCCGCTCGTAACGCTCGAGAGCACGGGCTCGAATTCAAAGCCCGTGTTGTCGTACCAGAGCCAGACCAGCTCGGTCGTGCTGCCGTCGCCATGGTCGAAGATCATGGTCATGTCGCTCTGGCCATCGCCGTCCAGATCGTCGAACGACGTGCTGCTGTAGGCGGTCAGCGCGTCGGTGAGCGCCATGGGAAACTCCACGCCGTCAAACCAGACCTGCTCGTCCTGATCGTAGTAGAAGCCGGCGTTTTCCGTGCTCAGGCAGATGCACACGGGCACGCGCTCGCCGTCTCGGGTGATCGTGCCGTAGTCGGTCACGACGCCGGAGGCACGCCAGTCGTCGCCGGTCGTGTCCTTGCCGCAGGCGGCAAGACCCAGCACCAGCGCGGCGGCCAGCACCAGCGCCAGACATTTGCTCAGATGTTTCATGCTTTTCCTCTCTTTCTCGCGGGCGGTCGCCCGGGTGTGGTTTCGCCTCAGCTGTGTTCGGCCATGGTCAGAAGCTCGTCATGGCTCAGCTCCACGTTGCCGAAGCGGACGAAGATGCCGTTGGTCACGGCACTGCGCCAGGTCTCCGGATCGGAAAGCGGCTGGAACCGGAGCTTGTCCAGATAGGGCTTCATGTCCAGAAGCAGACGGCTGCCGGACACGAAATCCACCTGCAGGACGTGGTCGCTCAGCGGTTGGACGGCCGCAATGTATTTCCGGTACATGTGCGCTTCCCCCTTTCCCGGAATGAAAAGATCCACTGTACAAGGCCATTGTACAGTGGATCTGTGAGAAAACCATTCACCGGTGGTTAGGGTTTTGCGTGCCATTGGGCGATCAGCTGCTGCCGCTTCGACTTCGCGTCGCCCGTGAGGCCGAGCTTGGCGTAGATCTGGTGGACGTACTGCTTTACGCTGCCGTCCGAGAGGAAGAGCCGGCGCGCGATCTCGCCGTTGGTCAGGCGCGCGGCGATGAGTGCCGCGATCTCCCGTTCGCGCCCGGTCAGCCCGACGAGCGCCGCCGGGCCGCCGCCGGGCGTGCACAGCGCGGCGCAG
>OIXG01000344.1_pt1 | contig 58763 bp, 49 predicted proteins | sample 1587731 | NCBI WGS metagenome assembly OIXG01 (sample SAMEA3888908, study PRJEB22519) | human gut metagenome | biome: human gut; feature: human-associated habitat; material: faeces | place: Denmark | collected 2010 | reverse complement strand
AACGTTCACAATTTAAAGATGACTTTTCCGCAGGGAACGGTTATAATAATGCCATCAATCCGGTGGGTCTGGACCGCCGGGATACCTGAACGAATGACAGGAGGACCCGTTTTGAAGAAACTGAACCAATGGATCGACCGGTTTGCGTACAGCCATCCTCGTTTCGGCATACCGAACCTGATGCTCTACATTGTTATCGCCAATGCGGTGACGTACATCCTGACGCTGTTCGCCGGGGCAGCGGCCCTGAGCTTTTTGGAATTTGACCTCTACCATGTGCTTCATGGCGAGGTGTGGCGGTTGGTGACCTTTGTGCTGCTGCCCTTCACCTATCGCCCCATATCGCTGTTCATCATGCTGTCTTTCTGCTACTTCGTGGGCGGGACGCTGGAGCGGGAGTGGGGCACCGCCAAGTTTACCCTGTACTATCTCAGCGGTATGCTGTTCAGCGTGCTGTCCACGGTGATCCTCTCGCTGGCTACGGGGTATTACGGCTGGAGCCTGTCCGACGCCTATTACATCAACCTGACGATGTTCCTGGCCTTCGCAGTGATGTATCCCGACGCGCAGGTCTGGTTTTACGGGGTGATCCCTCTGAAGGCCAAGTGGCTGGCATGGGCGGACATCGCTTTGATGGCTTGGAACATCGCTCGGTCCGTGCGGTACGGTGCCTACGCCAGTGCTCTGGCCGCTGTGGTGGCAATTTTGAACTTCGTGATCTTCTTCTGGGAGGATATCAAGAGCATTTTGGGGATCCAGAGCCGCCAGCGGTCCAGACAGACCATTCAATTCAAGTCCGCCGTCCGGCAGCAGAAGAAGGCAGAGACGGAGCGGGGCTACCGCCACAAGTGCGAAGTCTGCGGCCGCACGGACGCCGACCACCCGGAACTGGAGTTCCGGTACTGCTCCAAGTGTCAGGGCTACCATTGTTTCTGCTCAGACCATATTTTCAACCACCAGCACTTCACAAAATAAAGCACACCCGGCGTGGATCATCCGCGCCGGGCGTGAGACTGTCAATAAAGTGGCAAATTCTCCGCGACGGTAAGGAAGGGTGTGCGCGGGAAACCCAAGAAGGGTGTCCTGCACCATTAAAATCTTAAGTTTTCAGAACTTTTATAAAGTTCTGAAAACTTGCTCAGCGGGGAGAAAAGGCTTTTTCGACACGCTGACACCCGGCGTGGATCATCCGCGCCGGGTGTTTTTCACGCTTACCGCTCCAAGGCGGCAGCGTACAGCTCGTTTTTGGAAAGGCCAGTGTGCTCTGCCACCTCCTTGGCGGCGTCCTTCAGCCGCATCCCCTGCTCCTTCAGAGCGAGGACCTGCGCCACGCCGTCTTCCAGCGTCACCACGGCGCCGGTTTTGGGAGCGGCTCCGGCCACCACAAGGACGTATTCGCCCTTGGGGGCGTTCTCCTCGTAATAGGCCACGGCCTCGGCCAGGGTGAAACGCAGGACCTCCTCGTGGAGCTTAGTCAGCTCCCGGCACAGGGAGATCCGGCGGTCCGGGCCGAAGGCCTCCATCAGTTCATTCAGTGTGGTGCGGAGCTTGTGAGGGGCTTCGTGGAAGATCATGGTCCGGGTCTCGTCCTTTAAGAAATTCAGGTGCTCCCGGCGGCTTTTTTTATTGACAGTGAGGAACCCTTCAAAGGTGAAGCGTCCGGTGGGCAGACCGCTGACAGCTAAGGCGTTGACGGCGGCGCAGCAGCCGGGAATGGCCCGGACCTCTACGCCGTTTTCTGCGCACAGCCGCACCAGATCCTCGCCGGGGTCAGAGATGGCGGGGGTGCCGGCGTCCGTCATCAGAGCGCAGGATTCCCCGGCCAGCAGTCGATTCAGAACGCTCTGCCCGGCGGTGACGTGATTGTGCTCGTGATAGCTGATCAAAGGCTTTTTCACGCCGAAATGGTTCAAAAGCTTCATGGACACACGGGTGTCCTCCGCGGCGATGAAGTCCGCGTTTTCCAGCGTTTCCACCGCACGAGGGGTGAAGTCCCCCAGATTGCCGATGGGCGTAGCTACCAGATATAAAATGCCTGCCATGGTCAGACCTCCTGATCTCGAAAGTAAATGACGTTCAGCTCCCCGGTGGGAGCGCCGGTATCCGTTTGCAAAAGAAGGGGCGGTTGAATGTCCACCCCCGGCTTACCGCCCCGGCAGCCCTCTATCAAAAAGAGGGAAGGGGCTGTGTCCGGTCGGTTCTGGACGAAGCGCAGCCGCTTGGGTTCCATGCCCGCTTCCCGCAGAGCACAGGCTGTGTCCGTCAGCCGTTCTGGCTTGTGGACCAGACAGAATTTTCCGCCCCACCGCAGCAGATAGGACGCGGCGGCGCAGATATCCGCCAGACTTGCCTCCGTTTCGGAGCGGGCGGTGCGACGGGCGCTGTCCCCGGAGACTTTTCCGCTGGCAGGCGGATAGTAGGGCGGGTTGCAGACCACCAGATCAAAGGAGCCGGTGGAAAAATGCTGCCGCACCTGCCGGAGGTCGATACACTGAAATGTGAGTCGGTCCGTCAGGCAGTTTTCGGCGGCGGCCCGCTCTGCCAGCGCCACAGCCGCCGGTTGAATGTCAATCCCGGTGATGGTCAGTTCCGACTGCCTTTGCAGGAGCAGCAGCCCCAGCAGGCCGGTGCCGCAGCCCAGATCGCAGACCCGCAGTCCGGCGGAGAGCTTCGGCAGGGAGGACAGCAGAAAGGAGTCCGTGCCGGGGCGGAACAGCGTATCATCCCAGACGAACCGCAGCCCGTCCGGTTTCAGGTATTCCCAATGCTCCACGCCGTCACCTCCCGTTGAACGCTGCTATTATTATATAGGGGAACCGCTTTCTCCGCAAGTCCCGGCGGCAAACAAAAAAACCGTCTCAGGATCGGGCCTGAGACGGTTTTATGTATCCCTTTAAGAATTATTCCTCGGGGACGATGGCGCCGTTGGGGCAGGTGTCGCTGCAAGAACCGCAGTCCAGGCAAGCGGCAGAATCGATCACGTACTGATCGTCGCCCTGGCTGATAGCGCCGGCGGGGCAAACGTCTGCGCAGGAACCGCAGCTGACGCAAGCAGAAGTAATCTTATAAGCCATGTGTACACACCTCCATTAGAATGTGCCTTCATTGTATCATACAATTTCTAAAAAGCAAGGGCGATTTGTTAAATTCTTACCAAGGAAAAAGAAAACTGTGAAAATGTCACAAAAACCGGAAAAACATTGGAAAAAACAGGGCCTTTCGGCGGTTAGAGATATTGAACTGCATATGCGAACTATGGGGGAAATGAGCGTTCACAAACTGTTTACACAAATGGTCAAAGAAAGTCAAAAATAGCTATTGACATTGGAAAAGATCGTGCTATACTACAATCAAACAAAGGTTAAAGATAGTCAAAGTCGAAAGACAGAGACGAGAAAGGAGATGTCCCCATGGGGATTTCAGATTTGATCGCCAGCTTTTTGCAGGATAGCTTGGATACGGCGGAGAACGGTGTGCTGGAGGTCCAGCGCAGCGAGCTGGCCCAGCGGTTCAACTGTGTACCCAGCCAGATCAACTATGTGATGTCCACCCGGTTTTCACCGGAGCGGGGCTACATCGTAGAGAGCCGGCGCGGCGGCAACGGATATATCCGCATCACCCGGGTGCAGGTGGACCGGCAGACGCTGATGATGCACGTCATCAACAGTCTGGGCAGCAGCGTGGATCTGGCTTCGGCCAGAGCCATCCTCAGCAATCTGGTGCAGTCCGGCGCGTTGGAGCGGGACATGGGTCAGACGATCCTCACCGCCGTGGGCGATAAGGCCCTGAGCCGGGTGCCCCGGGAGAGCCGGGACGCCGTCCGGGCGGATATCCTGCGACAGGTGCTGATCCTTCAGGTTTGAACGCCTGAAGAAGGGCACGCAACACAGTTAAGAAAAAATTTATATACAGTTTATGGAGGAATGCATTATGAAATGTGAGAATTGCGGAAAGAATGAAGTCAGCTTTGTATATCGCAGCAGCATCAACGGAAGAACAGAAGAACACCATCTCTGCCAGGCCTGCGCGGAAAAACTGGGGTATACCCAGAAGCTCTTTAACCGGCGGCCGTCCATGCGGGACAGCTTTTTTGGCAATGATGATTTCTTCGGAGATTTCTTCAGCCCCATGCCCTCCCTGTTGGGTCGGATGAACCGGATACTGGAAAGCCCCTTCGATGATTTCTTCGACGCCATGCCCGCCATCGGCGCAGCGCCGGTGCAGGAGGTCAAGGAGGAAAAGAAGGATGACCTCATGAGCCATGAGGAACAGAGCCGGTTCTCCTATCTGCGTCAGCTGAATGCGTTGAAGCTGGAGCAGAAGAAGGCTATCCACGAGGAGAACTTCGAGCGGGCCGCCCAGCTGCGGGATGAGATCCACAAGCTGGAGGAGGCCCACAAGGAGGCCAAGGAGTCCCACAAGGACGGCAAGGAAAGCGCTTAACAGGCGCGTTCAAACAAAACGCACACCCCAGAATAAAAGAGGTATTGGACTATGAATGAAAATAAATTTACTCCTACTGCGGAGGAAGCCCTGCGGCTGGCACAAGAGGCCGCAGGCGAATTGGGTCACGGCTATGTGGGGACGGAACACCTGCTGCTGGGCCTGATGCGTGAGGACGAGGGCATGGCCCACACCGTCCTGACGGAGGCGGGCCTGACCGATGACCTGCTGACGGAAATGGTTCGGAAAAGCGTCGGCGCCGGACTTCCCGGCGGCAACCCTGCTCAGGGTCTGACCCCTCGCGCCAAGCACGTTGTGGAGATCGCCATGGAGGATTCCATCCGGGGCGGCTATGCCTACATCGGCACCGAGCATCTGCTGGCCGGTATTCTGCGGGAGGGCAACAACATGGCAGTCCGTATTCTGCGGTCTGCCGGTGTGGACGCCCGTCAGCTCTATACCGCGCTGATGAAGAAGCTCACCGCCGCGCCCAGAGCGGCCCAGAGCGGCGACAGCCGTACTCCGGCTGCCGGTTCCGCCAAGGAGGACGGCAAGGGCAGCAAGACACTGGCAGAGTTCACCCGTGATTTGACGGCGGATGCCCGGACCGGCAAGCTGGACCCTGTCATCGGCCGTGATGACGAGATCCAGCGGGTCATCCAGATCCTGTCCCGCCGCACCAAGAACAACCCCTGCCTGATCGGTGAGCCCGGCGTGGGCAAGACTGCCATCGCCGAGGGCCTGGCCCGGAAGATCGCCATGGGCGATGTGCCGGAAAACCTGCTGGATAAGAAGCTCCTGTCTCTGGACCTTTCCGGCATGGTGGCCGGCACCAAGTACCGGGGCGAATTTGAGGAGCGTATCAAGAAGGTGATGCAGGAGGTTCAGAAGAACGGCAACATCATCCTCTTCATCGATGAGCTGCACACCATCGTGGGCGCAGGCTCCGCCGAGGGCGCTGTGGACGCCGCCAATATCATCAAACCCGCGCTGGGCCGCGGTGAGATCCAGATCATCGGCGCCACCACCCTGAACGAATATCGCAAGTATATCGAAAAGGATGCCGCCTTGGAGCGCCGGTTCCAGCCGGTGACGGTAGGCGAGCCCAGCCAGGAGGCTACCTTGGAGATCCTGAAGGGCCTGCGGGAGAAGTATGAGCAGCACCACAAGCTGCACATCACCGACGAGGCATTGAAGGCCGCCGTGGAGCTGTCCACCCGGTATATCAATGACCGGTTCCTGCCCGACAAGGCCATCGACCTGATGGACGAGGCCGCCAGCCGGGTGCGGATGGAGCAGGAGGAACCCTCCGAGGAACTCAAGAGCCTGGAGGAGAAGATCAACGCCCTGTCCAAGGACAAGGACGCCGCCATCAACGCCCAGGACTTTGAGAAGGCCGCCCAGCTGCGGGACATCGAGAAGGACTACAAGGAGCAGGTGGAGATCGAGCGTGACAAGCGCCGCAAGAATAATCAGGAGCACCGGGACGTCAACGCGGAGGACATCGCCGCTGTGGTGTCTGGTTGGACCGGTATCCCTGTGACCCGTCTGACAGAGGACGAGGGCCAGCGCTTGCTGCACATGGAGGATATCCTTCATAAGCGTGTGGTGGGTCAGGACGAGGCTGTGAAGGCCGTGGCCCGGGCCATCCGCCGTGGCCGTGTGGGTCTGAAGGACCCCAAGCGTCCCATCGGCAGTTTCCTGTTTCTGGGTCCCACCGGCGTGGGCAAGACGGAGCTGTGCAAGTCTCTGGCAGAGGCCATGTTCGGTGACGAGAACGCCATGATCCGGATCGATATGTCCGAATACATGGAGCGGCATACAGTATCCCGCCTCATCGGTTCCCCTCCCGGCTATGTGGGCCATGATGAGGGCGGCCAGTTGACGGAGAAGGTGCGCCGTAAGCCCTACTCCGTGGTGCTGTTCGACGAGATCGAAAAGGCCCACGAGGACGTCTGGAACATCATGCTTCAGATTTTGGACGATGGCCGGATCACCGACTCTCAGGGCCGCACCGTGGACTTCAAGAACACCGTTATCGTCATGACCAGCAACATCGGCGCCAAGGCACTGACCGCTGCCGGCGCCAAGCTGGGCTTCGACGCGGACGATAAGAAGGCCGAGGCGGATGCCGACGCGGCCTATGCACAGGCCAAGGAGACCGTTCTGGCGGAGCTGCGCCAGACCTTCCGCCCGGAGTTCCTGAACCGGATCGACGATATCATCGTGTTCCGCGCTCTCACTGAGCAGAATATTGAGGAGGTTGCCCGCCGGATGCTCAAGACCGTGGCGGACCGTATGGAGACCATGGACATCCATCTGGACGCTTCCGACGAGGCGGTGAAGGAACTGGCCAAGGAGGGCTTCGACCCCAAGTACGGTGCCCGTCCCCTGCGCCGGGCCATCCAGAGCAAGGTGGAGGACGCTGTGGCCGAGAAGATGCTGGACGGCACCCTCAAGACCGGCGACACCGCCAAGCTGGCTGTGGAGGACAACAAGCTGGTCGTCACCAAGTAACGGCCCTTCCAATAAAATCAAGGTCCCTCTGCCGCGTTCGGCGGCAGAGGGGCCTTTTGGCTCAACGCCGGCGGGCGGTCTTGATTTGTTCATACTTTTCCGGTATGATAAATTTGTATCAGTTTTGATAACTTTTGGAAAGGAAGGCAAACCCTATGCCCTTTACCTTCAATTTCGGCGGCTTCAACCCCGGAGATTTCGGACAGGGGGGCGAACGCCCCCAGCGGGAGCGCAAGCCCCGGAAGCCCATCGGCACTCCCGTGACCCGCACCCTCATCAACATCGCCGTGACGGCGCTGGTGGGGCTGGTGTACTTCTATGTGGAGCTGCCCGCCCTGAACCCCCACGCAGAGGAATTTTACTTCTTTGTGTTCCTGCTGTGCGCCGTGTACTGCGGCTGCGCCATTCTGACCTCCGGATTCCAGGGCACCGGTGCGAGAGGGTATCTCGGCTTTGTGAAAAAGCAGTGCACCATACCCTTCTTCGTGGTAATCGCCATGATCGCAGCCATCGCCATTGGCTCCCTTTCCTCCTGGGTGGTGCTGCGGGCCGGTGCCTACAGCAAGCTGCTGCCCTTGACCACCGGTGACTTCGTCACGGAGGTGGAGGAGATCCGCTATGACCAGATCCCCATGCTGGACAGCGACTCCGCCGCCCGATTGGGCAGCCGGAAGCTGGGTGAGCTGGCGGATATGGTGTCTCAGTTTGAGATCCTGCCCAACTACACCCAGATCAACTATAAGGGCCGCCCCGTGCGGGTCACGAGCCTTGCCTACGGAGACCTCATCAAGTGGTTCACCAACCGCTCCAACGGCCTGCCTGCCTATATCGTCATCGACATGGTGACCCAGGAGGCGGAGGTGGTCCGGCTGGACGAGGGCATGAAGTATACCACGGCGGAACACTTCTCCCGGAACCTCTACCGCCACCTGCGGTTCCAGTATCCCACCATGATGTTCGACGAGCCGGTGTTTGAGATCGACGAGGAGGGCACCCCCTACTGGGTCTGCTCCCGGATCGTCAAGCGCATCGGGCTTTTCGGCGGCACGGATGTGAAGGGCGCCGTGCTGGTGAACGCCATCAACGGCGAGAGCCAGTATTACGAGGATGTGCCCACCTGGGTGGATCGGCTGTATTCCTCCGACATCATCATGGAGCAGTATGACTATTACGGCCAGTTCCACAACGGCTTTCTGAACGCCTACTTCGGCCAGCGGGACGTGACGCTGACCACGGACGGCTGGAACTATATCGCCATCAACGACGATGTGTATATGTACACCGGCGTGACCTCCGTTACCAGCGACCAGTCCAACATCGGCTTTATCCTCACCAACCAGCGCACCAAGGAGACCCGGTTCTACCCCTGCGCCGGCGCGACGGAGACCTCCGCCAAAAGCTCCGCCCAGAGCCAGGTCCAGCAGATGCGCTATTCCGCCACCTTCCCGTTGCTGCTGAACATCGCCGACCAGCCCACCTACTTTATGGCTTTGAAGGGTGAGGACGGTCTGGTGAAGATGTACGCCATGGTGAATGTCCAGCAGTACAATATCGTGGAGACCGGGCAGACCGTGGCGGCATGCGAGGAGAATTACCGCCGGACGCTGGTGAACAACGGCATCATCGACAGTGCGGACGCAGAGGTCCCGGCGGAAAACCAGGAGCTTTGGGAGACGAAGGGCACCATCGCGGAGATCCGCAGCGCCGTCATTGAGGGGACCAGCGTCTATTACCTCCGCTTTGAGGGGGAGAGCGGTTTCTCCGTGTATGTCAGCGCCGCCCAGGTGCCGGAGGCCCCGCTGCTGAACGTGGGAGATACGATCACGGTCTATTGGCACAGCGGGACCCAGTGGATCACCGCCCGGAAGATCGCAGTGGAGAACCGGGCCGTGGCCGCCCCGCCGGAGGAACCGGCTGAGGAGCCTGCGGAGCCGGAAACGGACCCCCTGCCAGACACCGGAACGGAGGAAGGAGCCGGAGGCTGGCAGCAGACGGTCATTTACGGAAAAGCGTGACTTTTCGAGGAAAACCGATCAAAACGAAGAGAACCCGCGGCGGGCAAAATACCCGCTGCGGGTTTCTTGTGGAAACTGTCAAAATCCAAAGGAAAATTTTGGCTGACGCAGGGGCCGCTTTTCGTTGTAAACGTTCACGCGGTATGGTATCTTTGTAACAACAACATAGTGGGGGGGATTGCGTATGCTGGCTTTGGACTTTATCAACATAGGCAACGGAGACTGTATTCTCATTCGGGAGATGGAGGGAACGCGGCAGAAGTTTGCCTTGATGGTGGATTTTGGCCATGACTGTCTGGTGCGGGACGATCATCCGGGAGAACTGGATCCTCGGTCTCAGCGGATCTATGCGGGAGATTTTCTCCGGGAGCTGGGCGTGACCCATCTGGACGTGGCTCTGGCCACGCATTTCCACCGGGATCACATCGGTGGCCTCAGCCGGGTGCTGGATGCCGTGACCATCGACCGGTTTTACACCACCTATCTGCCACCGGAAAATGCCCCGGAGCTGGCCCCCTTCCATCCGGATAACAACTTGCCCAAGGCTGCGAGAAACGCCCTTCTCTGCCTCCAGATCTATACCGAGGCGCTGCAAAGTCACCCCGACCGTATCAAGCAGTTTGAATTGGTGCCGGGGACGGAAACGATTTCCCTCCAGCTGACGCCGGACTTGAAAATGGATATCCTCTGTGGCGAACCGGCCCTGTACCGGCGGCAGAAGGAGATCTATGATGCGGCCTTCAACGGAGAGTGGAACGGTTATGAACTGGTGCGCTGGGCCAAATCCATGAACGTGTGCTCTCTGCGCCAGCGGCTGTATTACCACGGCAAGGAGATCGTTCTGGGCGGCGACGCCTACGCCCATGTGTGGGAGACCGTGAACCTGACCCCCTGTGACATTCTGAAGGTGCCCCACCATGCCTCCTTCGATTCCACCTCCCGGAAGCTGCTGGAAAAACTCCAGCCCAAAACGGCGGTGGTGACGGTGGCGGCCCGGCGGCCTGACGAGCGGCCCCATCCCTATGTGGTGTCCCTGCTGCAGGAGTACGTCGAGAATCTGTATTTTACCGACGCGGTGGAGATCCCCGGCTTGGTGGAGCCTCAGTTTCATAAGTCCGTTCACTTAGAAGTGGAGTGAGGAAGCTGTTTGAACGCTGAACCGCGTTTGTATCGAAAAAGCAAAAGCGCCGGAGAAAACTCCGGCATTTGCAGAAAAAGGAAAAACACGGAGCCTGACCATTGGCCAGGCTCCGTGTTTTATATTGGATGGGGTGAGATTACTTGTACATCTCGGGCTTTTCCATGGTCTCCACCTTCATGAACTGAGAGGTGCCGCGGGAGGCGTTCAGAGCATCGCCAGCCACGCAGGCCACATAGCCGTCCCAGGAGGAGGGGCCGGTGAGCTTGCCGGCGTGGACAGACTCCACCCACTTGCAGAACTCGATATCATAGGCCTCAATGAAGCGCTCCTTCCAGTCGGTCATGATGGGCATGGACTCGGCGGGCTGGACGCTGTCCCAACCGGCGGGACGAGAGCGGCGGACCACAGCGTAGGGATCGGGCAGCTTCACGGTGCCGTTCTCGCAGACAACCTCGCACTGGATGTCATAGCCGTAGCCGTCAGCAACCTGAACCTCCACGTCGATGAAGCAGCCGTTCTTGGTACGCATCAGCATGACCTGGGGGTTGTCATAGCCCTTGTTGGAGTTGGAGCTCTGACGGACCTTGACGCACTGTACGTCCTCATACTCGTCGCCCAGCAGCCAGCGGCAGATGTCCAGCTCGTGGATGGCCACGTTGGTGACGCCGTTCTCGGTCTTGAAGCCCGGGCCCTGAGCAACGTTGCGGTGGCAGCACTTGATCAGCAGGGGCTTGCCGATCTCACCGGAGTCGATGATGCGCTTCATCTCGGCATAGCCGCGGTCATAGTGACGCATGAAGCCCACCTGCACCAGACGCTTGCCGATCTCCTGCTCGCGCTTGATGATGTCCTCGCAGTCAGCGGCGTTCTGGCTCAGGGGCTTCTCGCAGAAGCACCACTTCTCCTCAGCCAGAGTCTTCATGACATAGTCATGATGGGTGGGGTCGATGGAGGTGATGACCACGGCCTCAACCTCGGGATCCTTGATCATGCCGTCGCAGTCATTGCCGTAGGACTTGATGCCGTACTTGGCGGCGGTGTCGTCAGCGGCGGCGGCCACATAGTCGGACACGGCCACAACGGTAGCACCGGGGACGGTCTCAATGATGCGGCGGCAGTGATCCTTGCCGATAGCGCCGCAGCCGATAATGCCGATCTTCAATACCTTTTCCATGTTAATAACCTTCCTTTTTTATAGTTTGGATGGGTTTTCGTAAGCAAAAATGATCTTAGTACTTCCGGACTTCCTTCAGGTGAGCCTGCAGATCGGCATAAGCCGCCAGGTTCTCCTTGCGCTCGGACACCTCGGTGTCACCCACGCGCCACCAGGAGGAATAGCCGTCGGTCATGGTCTTGGGCAGGACCTTGATGTCGAAGAGGACGGGGATGTTCTTTACCTTCTTGGCATCCTCGAAGGCGGCCACCAGCTCTTCCATGGTGCGGACGGTGTAGCTCTTGCAGCCGTAAGCCTCCGCCACCTTGGCGTAGTCGATGTTCATGAAGTTGCCGAACAGACCGTCCTTATTGCGATAGCGCAGCTCGGTGCACAGCGTAACGTTGCCGTGGCCAACCTGCAGGTTGTTGATGCAGCCGAAGGAGGCGTTGTCGAACAGGCAGATGTTGATCTTCTTGTGCTCCTGGCAGGCGGTGATCAGCTCACCGTGGAGCATATTGAAGCTGCCATCACCGCAGAAGGAATAGACCTCGTGCTTGTCGCCGATGGCCAGCTTCACGCCCAGAGCGCCGGCCACCTCGTAGCCCATGGTGGAATAGCCGTACTCCATGTTGTAGGTGTCAACGCCGGTGGGACGCCACATCCGCTGCATATCGCCGGGCAGAGAGCCGGCGGCGCCGATGGCAACGTCGCCCTCGCTCATCATGGCGTTGATAGCGCCCAGAGCGGAGGTCTGGGTCAGCTGGGCATTGATGTCCTGCGCGAAGCGCTTGGCGGAATCGGCGTTGGCGTCATTGATCTCCGGCTTCCAGTTCTTCTTGTCGGAGAAGGTGATGTGATCCAGACGGTTCAGCTCATCGATCCACTTCTCCTTGGCGACCTTGACCTCATCCTTATAGGCGGTCTGATAGCCCTCCAGCAGCTTTTCCAGACGGGGCAGGGCTTCCTTGGCGTCAGCCACCACGGGGACAGCCTCCATCTTCAGGCTCTGGAACTCAGAGACATTGATGTTGACGAATTTGCAGGTATCCTTGAACAGCCACTTGGAAGCGGTGGTGAAGTCGGTGTAGCGGGTGCCCACGCCGATGACCAGATCGGCCTTCCGGGCGATCTCGTTGGCTGCGGAGCAGCCGGTGGTGCCCACGCCGCCCAAGTTCAGGGGGTGCAGCCAGTCGGTAGCGGACTTGCCCGCCTGGGTCTCGCCGTAGGGGATACCGAAGGTCTCGGCAAAGTGCAGGAACTCGGCGTGCGCCTCGGAATAGCGGACGCCGCCGCCGCAGATCATCATGGGGCGCTTGGCCTTGCGGATGGCTTCGGCAGCGTCAGCCAGAGCGGCCTCGGTGGCGGGGCGGCGCTCCAGACGCCAGACACGCTTGGCGAAGAAGCTCACGGGATAATCATAAGCCTCACCCTCAACGTCCTGGGGCATGGCAACGCAGACCGCACCGGTGTTGGCGGGATCGGTCAGCACCCGGAAGGCGTTGATCATAGCGCTCATCAGCTGCTCGGGACGGACAACGCGGTCCCAGTAGCGGCACACAGCCTTGAAAGCGTCGTTGGTGGTGGTGGCCAGGGAGTTGGTGTGCTCCACCTGCTGCAGAACGGGGTCGGGCTGACGGCAGGCGTAGGTGTCGCCGGGCAGCACCAGCAGGGGGATGTTGTTGGCGGTGGCGGTGCCGCAGGCGGTGACCATGTTGGCGGCGCCGGGGCCCACGGAGGAGGTGGCAACGCAGATCTGCTTACGCTTCATCTGCTTGGCGAAGGCCACGGCGGCCTGGGCCATGCCCTGCTCGTTCTTGCCCTGATAGATCTCCAGGTGCTTGGCCTCCTGGCTCAGCGCCTGACCGAGACCCACCACGTTGCCGTGGCCGGGAATGATGAACACGCCACGGACGAAGCGGTGCTGTGCACCGTCAACCTCCATGTACTGATTTTCCAGAAAACGGACCAAAGCCTGCGCCATGGTCAAACGGACAGTTTTCATGCTTTTGTTACCTCCGATCAATGATTGGGATAGATGTGGTCATTGGCATCGGGCTTCCACAGCCACTCGTGCTCCTTGTCGTCGATGCGGGTCTTCAGCCAGGGATCGCCCTCCAGATGCCGGATACCCCAGGCGTAGCACATGGCGTAGCCGGGAGCCACCACCTGAGAGTGGAAGCCGTGGTTGATGACGGCGCAGCCGTTCTGCTCGGTCTTGTAAACATCGCCGTTGGCAAAACCGGCGCCGAAGCCGTGAGGATAGTCGAAACGGTAGAAATAGACCTCCGGCTGGGGATGATGATGAGGAGGATAGGAGGACCACTTGCCGGGACGGTTCAGCACCTCACCCAGCACCATGTTGGAGAAGGGGGCGTTGTCATAGTCGAAGAAGGTCTTGATCTCACGCTCCATAGCACCCATCAGCTCGCCCTTGGAACCGGCGTGCTGGGTCTGGACGGTCTCCGGGGTGTACATGACCGGCTCATAATCCTTCTCGTTCAGGGTGTCCTGCATGTAAAGCTCGCTGTGGCTGTGAGCCGTCAGGGTGATCTTGGTGCCCTTGGGAGCCAGCAGGCAGTAGGCTTCGTGATGGAAGCAGTTGGGGCGGTCGGCCTCAACGGTCTTGCCGGCGTATTCATAGGTGACCTTGCCCTCGAAAAGCAGGATGGCAACCTCGCGGTCGGCGCTTTCGTAGGTATAGGTGTCGCCGTCCTCCATCACCAGCAGGCCCACGTTCATCATGGTACCCATGTAGTTGGTGGATTCGTCGATATAGGCGTTGTAGCCCCGCTTGAGTTCCTTGTTCTTATTGAAATAAGTCATTGGAAACATCTCCTGTTTGATGTCAAAAAGTGGTATGGAAACGCGGTGGGGAGGACCGGGGCCCTCCCATCGCGCGATTTACAGACCGGTGTGCTCCCGGATGTAGGTACGGCCCTTGATAGCGTACTCCAGAGGATTGGCCTTGGCGGGATCCTGCTCAGCCTCCACCAGCAGCCAGCCCTGATAGCCGGCGTCGGAGAGCACCTTGAACACGGGATCGAAGTCCACGTTGCCGTCGCCGGGAACGGTGAACGCACCATTGCGGACGGACTGCAGGAAGGACCAGTTGTTCTTGCGGGCTTCCTCCACCACGGGCAGACGCATATCCTTCAGATGGACGTGGCCCACGCGGTCCACATACTTCTTCAGCATGGCCAAGGGGTCCTCGCCGGCGAAGGTGAAGTGGCCGGTATCATAGCAGAGGAACACATACCGGGGATCGGTGTTGGACATCATGCGGTCGGTCTCCTCGCTGGTCTGGACCACGGTGCCCATGTGATGATGGAAGCACAGCTTGAAGCCACGCTCGGAAGCGATCTGGCCCAGACGGTTCAGACCCTTGCAGAAGCGATCCCACTCCTCATCGTTCATGACATGCTTGTGGCCGCCGGTGAGGATGGGCACGTCCACCTTGCCCTGGATGGAGTAGCTCTGCTCGGAGACGTTGATGTGATTTGCGCCGACAGCCTCCAGGAAGTCCAGGTTGGCGATGAAGTCCTTCTCCTCTTCCTCCATGGAACGGGTCAGGATGAAGGAAGAATACCAGCGGCTGGCGATGCGCATACCGCGCAGGTCCAGAGCCTTCTTCAGCTCAGCGGGGTCGGTGGGATACTTGTTGCCGATCTCGCAGCCGGTGAAGCCGGCCAGAGCCATCTCGCTGACGGTCTGCTGGAAGGTGTTCTCGGCACCCAGCTCCGGCATATCGTCATTGCACCAGCCGATGGGAGCAATACCCAGGGAAACAGTTTTCGGATCAAACATAAAACGTCCTCCTTATGAATATTTAGGATCATTATTTGGATAAGCGTACAAATAGAAAATGGTTTGCGGGGAAAAGGTTGGCGAAAGCGCAAACGGATTTTTCTGTGTCCGTTAACAGACATGCGGAAACTACATCCACAAGAAAACGATTTCGCTTGTTATCAAGATAGCACGGTTCCCGAAAAAAATCAACGCTTTCCCACAGCAAAACCAGATTTTTTCCGAAAGTGCCAAAGGTTGGCTGTTTTTTTTATTGCTTTTAGAGAATGGCGGGGGACCGTGTGCTGTTCCGGCGCATAGAATGGAACGCGCAGACGCGCGAATCTGAGCGATTTTAAGGAGGCTTGTTTTATGCCCACATCCTTTCAGAATATGGCGACCCTCACCTATACCGGCGGCACCGTCAATTCCAATATTGTCACCGGAGAGCTGAGGGAGGTCCTGACCGCCGCAAAAACGGCGGTGCGGGAGAATTACGAGCCGGGCGGGGCGGTCACGTATGTGGTCAGCCTTACCAACAGCGGCATCACGCCCCTGACGGGCCTGACCATTTCCGACAACCTGGGCGGCTACACCTTTGGCGGAGCGACCCTGTATCCTCTGGCCTATTTGCCGGGCAGCGTTCGGTACTATGTGAACGGCGCACTGCAAGCCGCTCCGGTTGTTAACGCCGGACCGCCCATGACCGTCACCGGCATCACGGTCCCTGCCGGGGGCAGCACCCTTGTGATCTATGAGACGGAGGTGACCCGCTACGCGCCGCTGGCAGCGGAGTCCAGCGTTGTCAACACCGTCACCGTGACCGGCGGCGGGCTGGCCGCACCTGTGACGGCGGAGGAGACAGTTGGCGTGGTGAGCAGCCCGAGACTGTCCATCACCAAGGGGCTGAATCCCACGGTGGTAGCGGAGAACGGTCGGATCACCTACACCTTTACCATCCAGAACACCGGCAATACCCCCGTCACCGCGACGGACGATGTGATCCTCCGGGATACCTTCGATCCGGTTCTCAACGGTCTCACGGTGACCTACAACGGTGCACCCTGGACTGCCGGTACGCAGTACACCTATGACGGGACCACAGGCCTGTTCGCTACAACAGCGGGGCAGATCACCGTCCCTGCGGCCACGTATACCCAGGACCCGGTGACCGGGGCGTGGGCCGTGACCCCCGGCGTCAGCGAGCTGATCGTCACCGGCACGGTATAAGAGGTAGCCAAGGACAAAAGGAAGGGCGCAGGCCCTCCTTTTTGCACCGTGTTCGACAGAAAAATGATTGACAAGCGCGGACGCACATGGTACGATTTAATCTAATTTGTTGAATCAGGTCTTTTTTGAATACAAAATGAGCAAAGGCGTTCATTTTCAGCGGGAGCATGGCTCCAGTTGGAAGTGGACGCCTTTTTTGTTGCAGAACGGGCTGGCGGTTGGAAAAGAGTCGCCGCAGAGCGCAAAACAGGACAGGAGACCAGACCGGCAGCAGCCTCCAATGTGTGAGCATGACGGAGAATAAGTCTTGGAAAACCATGATTTTTTCTGTTTTACATATTGTAAATTCATGAAAAGGTGTGCTATAACAGTTGCATCAAAAAATGAGGGGGCCTGGATCGCCGGGCATGCATACGGAAACCATAACGGAAAGGCGGAGACAATATGCAGTATTCGGTTGAGGAGATCAAGCAGTATGCGGCGGAGGAGGACGTGAAGTTCATCCGCATGGCCTTCTGCGACGCAGCGGGCCGCCAGAAAAATATCGCCATTATGCCGGAGGAACTGGACCGGGCCTTCCAGTACGGTATCGCCATCGACGGCTCCGCCATTCCCGGCTTCGGCGGGGAGGTCCACTCTGATCTGCTGCTGCGCCCGGACCCGTCCACCCTCTGTGTGCTGCCCTGGCGGCCGGAGCATGGACGGGTGGTGCGGATGTTCTGCGCCGTGACCCAGCCAGACGGCACCGTCATCGGCGCGGACGCCCGGAGCCTGTTGAAAAAAACGGTAGAGGACGCCAAAAAGGCCGGATTGACCTTTGCCTTCGGAACGGAGATGGAATTCTATCTGTTCCGGCTGGACGAGGACGGCGAGCCTACCAAAATTCCCTATGACCGTGCCGGTTACATGGACATTGCCCCGGCAGACAAGGGGGAGAATGTCCGCCGGGAGGCCTGCCTGACGCTGGAGCGCATGGGCATCCGGCCGGAAAGCTCTCACCATGAGGAGGGCCCCGGCCAGAACGAAATTGATTTCCGCTATGCAGACCCGGTCACTGCGGCGGATAACGCCGTGACCTTCCGGGCGGCTGTGGATACGGTGGCGGCCCGGAACGGGCTGTATGCCGATTTCGGACCCAAGCCTCTGGCAGACAAGGCGGGCAACGGAATGCACATCAACTTCTCCGCTGTCAGCGAGGATAAGCGGGACGTGATGCCCCAGGTCCTTGCCGGGGTGCTGGCCCATGTGGAGGCCATGACGGCGTTCCTGAACCCCACGGAGGAATCCTACCGCCGCTTTGGAAGCTGGAAGGCACCCGGCTATCTTTCCTGGTCCGCTGAGAACCGCTCTCAGCTCATCCGGGTCCCGGCGGCGGTGGGGGAATACCGGCGGGCGGAACTGCGGTCTCCGGACCCGCTGTGCAACCCGTATCTGGCCTTTGTTCTGCTGATCCGGGCGGGGATGGAGGGTGTTGCTCACAATATGCAGCTGCCGCCTGCGGCGGATCTGAACCTCTACACGGCGCCGGAGGAGATCCGGGCCCGGTATCGCAGACTGCCGGAGACCTGGGCGGAGGCCAAGGCAGCGGCCGCCGCCAGTGATTTTATCAAAGAACATCTTCCTGCAGCGATCATCCAATACTATACCTGACCGCTCAGAAAGCACGCGGTAAAAAACATAGAAAAGGAGGGGGACAACGATGGAGCTTGGCCATGCGTACAGCGTTCTGGTGGTGTCCGCCTCCGCAAAATTCAATGAATCCGTCCGGGGGCTTCTGCCGGAGCGGTTCTATTGGCCGGTCACGGTGCTGACGGACGCCGCCGGTGCCCGCCGGGAGCTGCTGGAAAACAGCTACGATCTGGTGGTGATCAACACGCCGCTGCCGGATGAGTTCGGCACCCGACTGGCGCAGGATATCTGCCAGCACAGCGCCGCCGGGGTACTGCTGCTGGTGAAGGCAGAGCATTTTCCAGATATTGACGGACGGCTGACGCCACAGGGCGTTCTGGTGCTGTCCAAGCCTATGTCGACCCAGCTGTTTACCCAATCCCTGCGGCTGCTGTGCGGTACCCGGGAGCGTTTGCGGGGGCTGGAAAAGAAGAATGCCACCATTGAGGAAAAAATGGAGGAGATCCGCCTTGTGAACCGGGCCAAGTGGCTGCTGATCGGGGAACTGAATATGACGGAGCAGGAGGCCCACCGATACATCGAAAAGCAGGCGATGGACCGCTGCGTAACGAAGCGGGCCGTGGCGGAGCAGATCTTGTCGACTTATAAATAAAAACTGCCAAAGCGGGACTGCGTAGACAGAACGTGAAATTTTCGGAGGAGGACGTATGACGAAATATATTTTTGTGACCGGCGGCGTGGTATCCGGGTTGGGTAAGGGCATTACTGCGGCGTCTCTGGGCCGCCTTTTAAAGACAAGAGGGCTGAAGGTGGCCGCTCAGAAGCTGGACCCCTACATCAATGTGGACCCCGGCACCATGAGCCCCTATCAGCACGGCGAGGTCTACGTCACCGAGGACGGCGCGGAAACGGATCTGGATCTGGGTCACTATGAGCGGTTCATCGACGAGGATCTGAACAAATACTCCAACCTCACCACCGGCAAGGTGTACTGGAACGTTCTGAACAAGGAGCGCCGGGGGGAGTATCTGGGCTCCACCGTGCAGGTGATCCCCCACATCACCAATGAGATCAAGGAATTTGTCTATCGGGTGGGTAAGCAAACGGACGCCGACGTGGTCATCACCGAGATCGGCGGCACCATCGGCGATATTGAGTCCCAGCCCTTCCTGGAGGCTGTCCGGCAGATCTCTCTGGAGGTGGGCCGGGAGAACAGCCTCTTTATCCATGTGACGTTGGTGCCCTTCCTCCGGGGCTCCGATGAGCACAAGTCCAAGCCCACCCAGCACTCTGTCAAGGAGCTTCAGGGCATGGGGATCAATCCCAACCTCATCGTCCTCCGGTGCGACGAGCCGCTGGAGCCTTCTATTTTCCAGAAAATCTCCATGTTCTGCAATGTAAAGCCCGACTGCGTCATTGAGAACATCACGCTGCCCTGTCTGTATGAGGCGCCGCTGATGCTGGAACAGTCCCACTTTTCCTCTGTGGTCTGCCGGGAGTTGGGTATCGACGCCCCGGCCCCGGAGCTGACGGAGTGGGAACACATGGTGGAGCGGATTAAACATGCGGACAGACGTGTGACCATCGGTCTGGTGGGCAAATACGTTCAGCTTCATGACGCCTATCTCTCCGTGGCAGAGGCACTGCGCCATGCGGGTTATGCCCTGGGAGCTGAGGTGGACATCCGCTGGATCGACTCCGAGACCATTACGGAAAGCGATGCGGAGGCGGTTTTGGGTACGTTGGACGGCATCATCGTCCCCGGCGGCTTCGGCCAGCGGGGGATCAACGGCATGATCCTGACGGCGAAATACGCCCGGGAGCACCATGTTCCCTATTTCGGCATCTGCCTGGGAATGCAGATCGCTGTGATCGAATATGCCCGCCACGCCGCTGGGATCGCCGACGCGGATTCCGGCGAGTTCAACGAACTGTGCGAAAACAAGGTCATCGACTTCATGCCGGGACAGAGCGACGAGATCGACAAGGGCGGCACGCTGCGGCTGGGGGCCTATCCCTGCGTGATCCGGCCCGGCACCACCATGGAGCGGTGCTACGGCACGCTGGAGATCTCCGAGCGTCACCGCCACCGCTACGAATTCAACAATGACTACCGGGAGGCCCTTGCCTCCGCGGGACTGGTCCTCTCCGGGCTGTCCCCCGATGGGCGGCTGGTGGAGACAGTGGAGCTGACGGACCAGCCGTTCTTTGTGGGCGTTCAGTATCACCCGGAATTCAAATCCCGCCCCAACCATGCCCATCCGCTGTTCAAGGGTTTTGTCCAGGCGGCGCTGGAGCGTGAAAACGCATAAAGCCGCAATATCTGAATTTATTTTTCAGGAGGTCTCTATGGCATCACAAACCGTTTTAGTTCTCGATTTCGGAGGTCAGTATAATCAGCTTATCGCCCGGCGAGTCCGGGAATGCAGCGTATACTGCGAGGTCAAGCCTTACACCACCCCGGTGGCGGAGATCAAGGCGATGGCCCCCATCGGTATTATCTTTACCGGCGGGCCCAACAGCGTATACGATCCCAAGTCTCCCCAGGCCGATCCTGAGATCTTCAAGCTGGGCATCCCCATCCTGGGCATCTGCTACGGCTGCCAGCTGCTGGCTCACAACCTGGGCGGCAGGGTGGTGGCAGCTACGGACGACTCCGCCCGGGAGTACGGCAAGACAGAGACGTATTTCAACACCGACTGCAAGCTGTTCAAGGGACTGCCTGCCGAGGGCATTTCCTGGATGAGCCACGGCGACTATATGGAAAAGGTGCCGGAGGGCTTTACCCTGGTGGCCCATTCCGATGCCTGCCCCAATGTGGCCATCTGCGACGAGCGCCGGGGCTTTTACGGCGTCCAGTTCCACCCGGAGGTGAATCACACCGCCTACGGCACCGCCATGCTCCGCAACTTCCTCTATGAGGTCTGCGGCGCAAAGGGGCAGTGGACCATGGGGGATTATAAGGATGTTGCCATCCGTCAGATCCGGGAAAAGGTGGGGGACGGCAAGGTACTGCTGGCCCTCTCCGGCGGCGTGGATTCCTCTGTGGCGGCGGCGCTGATAGCGGAGGCCGTAGGCAATCAACTGACCTGCGTATTTGTGGACCACGGCCTCATGCGTCTCAACGAGGGAGACGAGGTAGAGGAGGCCTTCAGAAAGTGGGACATCAACTTCGTCCGGGTCAACGCGGAGGAACTGTTTTTGAGCAAGCTGGCCGGCGTCAGCGAGCCGGAGCGCAAACGGAAGATCATCGGCGAGGAATTCATCCGGGTCTTTGAGGCGGAAGCCAAAAAAATCGGTCAGGTGGATTACTTGGCTCAGGGTACGATTTACCCGGATGTGATCGAGTCCGGCGCCGGTGACGCAGCCGTGATCAAGAGCCATCACAATGTGGGTGGTCTGCCGGATTATGTGGATTTCAAGGAGATCATCGAGCCTCTGCGGATGCTCTTTAAGGACGAGGTGCGGCAGCTGGGCCGTGAGTTGGGTCTGCCGGAGTATCTGGTGATGCGCCAGCCCTTCCCCGGCCCCGGCCTTGCCATCCGCTGCCTGGGGGATGTGACGAAGGAAAAGCTGGATATTCTGCGTCTGGCGGATTTTATCTTCCGGGACGAGGTCGCCAAGGCGCATCTGGAGAGCGCCATGAGCCAGTATTTCGCGGTGCTGACCAATATGCGCTCCGTAGGTGTGCAGGGTGATGGCCGGACCTATGATTATACCCTGGCCCTCCGCAGCGTCACCACCACGGACTTTATGACCGCCGATTGGACCCGGATCCCCTACGATGTGCTGGACCGGGTCTCCGTCCGTATCGTCAACGAGGTGCCCCACATCAACCGCATCGTCTACGATATTACCTCCAAGCCCCCCGCGACTATTGAGTGGGAGTAACTGCAATAACCCGCCGGTTCGCTGCAACGCAGCGGACCGGTGGGTTTTTCTTGATATACTGTCAGTTTGCTGCCAAAACGCTTTGACTGTGAAAAAGCCATGTGGTAAAATTGATTCAAGAATGAAAGCGAATTGGGTCAGGGACATATGATTTCTCACTTTTGACGCTTTGAAATCCGGCGAAAAGGAGGCCAACGGAATGGGAAGCATCGTCGAAGCCGCCCTATATGACATTGTCGGGAAGTTTTTTCTGCTTTTCGTGATCGTGCCTGCGGGGGTCATCTTTTTGGGATATGTGATCTACATGATCGCGAAAATCATTCAGGAACTGCGAAAAAAGTAGAATCTATGTATAAAAAGAGCCTGCGTCCCAAGCCGGGACGCAGGCTCTTTTTAAAGCGGTTTACCGGAGGGGCAGGGACACCGCCACAGTGGTGCCTGCCTCTGAGCTGTTCTCTACGCACACGGTGCCGCCGTGGAGCTTGACGATCTCCCACACCAGCGAAAGCCCCAAGCCCACGCCGCCGTATTCCCGGCTGCGGGATTTGTCCACCCGGAAGAAGGGCTGGAAAATGCTCCGCTGAAAGCGTTCCGGGATGCCGGGGCCGGTGTCGGACACCCGGATCAGCAGCTTTTCAGACTCCGGCGTCACGGAAAGGCGCACGGAGCCGCCGGGGCGGTTATACTTGATGGCGTTCTCCGTCAGGTTGAACAGCAGGCGGTAGATCAGCGTGTCGCTGCCGGTCATGACGCCGTCCCCATCCCGCTCCAACGTGATGTTGTTTTTCTCTGCCAGCGGGGCCAGATCCGCGAAAATTTCATCGATCATAGGGCCGAGCTCGATGTGATCCGTACAGGGCACCGCCTGCAAGCCGCACATTTCCAGAAGGGTCCTTGTCATCTGGGTCATCCGCTCCGTCTGCTCCCGCAGAAGGCGGAGGAAATCTGCGGTTTCCGGCAATACGTCCGGGTGCTCGGCGGAGAAAAGCTCCACCTGCGCCTGCATCAGCGCCAGCGGTGTGCGCAGCTCATGGGCGGCGTTTCCGGTGAATTGCCGTTGGGCTGTGAAGCCCTCGTCCAGCCGCTCCAACATCTGGTTGAAGGAGTCGCTGAACTGCCGGAATTCCGGCAGCACCTCCTCTGTGATCTTCATGTCCGCCAGATTGTCGGGCTGTACCTTTTCCACCTGCGCCACGAAGGTTCGCAGGGGTCTCAGTGCCCGGCCGCTGACGAAATAGGCCAGAATGCCCCCCAACAGCGTCACCGCCGCCGTGATGTACCAGTTGGTGGCGGTGAAGGAGTTCTGGGCCCCATAGATCACAATGGTCAGGTTGGGGTCAAGCCCCTCCCGGCTGGGGTCGAAGTATTCCACTGCCCCCTCCGAGGGATCGATGGCGGTGGAGAGGTTGGCACCAATGGAGTCCATATAGTGTCGGCCGGAGCAGCCAATCAGCCAGTTCATCGCCATGCAGGTGGAGCAGATGAGCAAGGCTGTCATCAGAGTGATCCGCCATTGCAGAGACAGCTTTTTCATGCCTGCTCCTCCTCAATCAAATATCCCTCACCGATGCGGTTGCGGACGGGGTCATAGCCCAGCGCCGCCCGCAGCTTTTTCCGCAGAACGGAAATGTGTACCCGGATGGAGTTGCTGAAATTGTCCACGCTGTTGTCCCAGACGTGCTCCAAAAGCTCCTCCTGACTGACGGGCCGCCCCCGGTGGAGCAGCAGGTATTCCAGAATGCCGGTCTCCTTTCGCGTCAGGGCCAATGGCTGACCGGCGGCGGTGGCGGTGCGGGAGCGGGTGTCGAAGGACAGCGGGCCGCAGTGGAGCACCACATCGTTCTGGGTAAACTGCCGGAGGGTCAGGCTGCGGATGCGGGCCTCCAGTTCCTCTAAATGAAAGGGCTTTGCCAGATAGTCATTGGCTCCGGCATCCAGACCTTCCACCTTGTCAGCGACCTCGCTGCGGGCGGAGAGGATCAGCACCCGCGTCTCCCGGTCGGTCTGGCGAAGGGTACGGAGCACCGTCATGCCGTCCGCTCCCGGCAGGTTCAGATCCAGCAGTACCAGATCGTACCGCTCTGAGCCAAGCAGATCGATGGCTGTGTCACCGTCATAACAGGGATCCACACTGTAAGCAAGACGGCGGAGACTGCGGACGATGGTCTCGCAAAGGGCACGTTCATCTTCAACTACAAGAATACGCATAAAAACCTCCGGCATAATGATCCATTTGTGTTCATTATAGCACAGGCAGATAAGATTTCTGTTAACTTTCTGTTCTTAACGAAAATCTTACATCTCCTGTGGTACAATAAGGCAGCAATGAAGGGAGTGAGCAAATTGCCGCAATCGAAAAAGACGATGGCACAGGTCGGTTTGCTGTTGGCCGGGGCCGCCATGGTGTGCGTCGGCGTACTGCGGGGCGAAACGGCCACGGTGCTGAGCAAGGCCATTAAAGTATGTCTGGAGTGTGTGGGTATTGGATAAAAAACATCAAACAATTTCCCATCTCCTTGCCCGCTGGCGGGGATGGATTCAGGCGGGGGCGGCGCTGCTGACCAATCTTCACCTGCCGAACTTCTTCAAGGGAAGTCTTTATCAGGGGGCGGGAAAAACCGTCTGCGTGCCGGGGCTGAACTGCTATTCCTGTCCCGCGGCGTCCGGGGCCTGTCCCATCGGCTCCTTTCAGGCGGTGGTGGGCTCATCGAAGTTCCGTTTCTCCTATTATATCACAGGCTTTCTCATCCTGTTAGGGGTTTTGCTGGGACGCTTCATCTGCGGCTTTCTCTGCCCCTTCGGATGGTTTCAGGAGCTGCTGCATAAAATTCCCACGAAAAAGCTCTCCACAAAGAAGCTGAAGCCTCTGACCTATCTCAAATACGCCGTTTTGCTGGTGATGGTCGTTTTGCTGCCGGCGTTTTTGGTGAACGACGTGGGTATGGGCGACCCGTTCTTCTGCAAATACCTCTGCCCGCAGGGGGTGTTGGAGGGGGCCATCCCGCTGTCCCTCGCCAATTCCGGCATCCGGGCAGCGCTGGGCAAGCTGTTTACCTGGAAGTTCAGTATTCTGCTGGCGGTGGTTGCGCTGAGCGTGGTGTTCTACCGGCCGTTTTGCAAATGGCTCTGCCCGCTGGGGGCGTTCTACGCACTCTTTAACCGGGTGTCCCTCCTTCAGATGAAGGTGGACGGGCATAAATGCGTTTCCTGCGGGAAATGCGCCAGAGCCTGCAAGATGGATGTGGACGTGACGAAAACGCCCAACCATACCGAGTGTATCCGCTGCGGGATGTGCGTCAGCGCTTGTCCCACCGGGGCCGTGAGCTTCCGCTATGGCTTTGGAGACGGAAAACAAAATATCAACATTGAAGAAAACACGGAGGAAACAACATGAAGATGAAGAAATTGACCGCGCTGCTGCTGGCAACGCTGATGGTGCTGTCCCTGGCCGCCTGCGGCGCGAAGGGTGACAGCAAGACCGAAAACAGCGGCGACACGGCCCAGACGGAGGAGGCCGCCGCCACCCACAAGTCCCTGATGGATCGTGAGAACGCGATCCTGTCGGAGAACACGGAGCTTTGGGAAAAGGTCTTTCTGGCGGCGGACAAGGGCATGGCCATGATCGAGGACGGCAAGAATTACGGCGATTTCCTGCTGGACACCATCGAATCCGCCAAGGACCAGTTCAGCGATGAGGAATACGCGCTGCTGAAGAAGTCCGCGCAGGAGATCAGCGAGATCGAGAATAAGCTGACCGAGCTGGAAAAGCAGCATCCCGAAATTCTGAATGAGGAGACCGACGCCAACGGCGATGTGCAGAAGTTCCCCTCCTTTGAGGGCAAGGATCTGGACGGCAACGAGGTCAAGAGCGACGAGCTGTTCTCCGCCAACGCCGTCACCGTGGTGAATTTCTGGTTTACCACCTGCAGCCCCTGCGTGGGTGAGCTTGGCGAGCTGGACGCGCTGAACAAGGAGCTGGCGGACAAGGGCGGTGCGCTCATCGGCGTCAACGCCTTCACGCTGGACGGCGATGAGACGGCCATCGCCGAGGCGAAGGAGGTGCTGGCCAAGAAGGGCGCCACCTATCAGAACGTGTATTTCGATTCCAGCAGCGCGGCGGGAACCTTTACCTCCAACATTTTCGCCTTCCCCACCACCTATGTGGTGGATCGGAACGGCAACATCGTGGGTGAGCCTATCGTGGGTGCCATCACCGAGAAGAATCAGGCGGAGACGCTGCAATCCCTCATCGATCAGGCCATCGCCGCCGACGCGGGCTGAGAAAAGTCCAAATGACATTCGCTTGTACCCAAAAAAGAGCTGACTGCATTGCAGTCAGCTCTTTTATATTACCGGCGGAGGGAGGCGGAGAGGCGGTCAATGCACCAGACCAGCAGAATCAGTCCAAGGGCGATGGCCCCGGCCTCACTCCATTTGTAGTGGTTCATGGCGAAGATCAAAGGCGCGCCGATGCCACCGGCGCCCACCAGTCCCAGAACCGACGCTTCCCGGATGTTCACGTCGAAGCGGTACAGCACTGCCGAGGCCAGCGCCGGGAGCAGTTGGGGGAGCACGGCGTACCGGATGCGGAGCAGGAGGGGGACGCCCATGGATTCCAAGGCGTGATAGGCCCGGAAGTCCAGTGACTCAATGGCCTCCGTGAACCGCTTGCTCAAAAGACCCACGCTGCAAACGCCCAGGGTAAGCACGCCGGTAAAGGGGCCGGGACCGGCCACCCGAATAAAGATCAGGCCGTAGATCAGAAAGGGGACAGAGCGGATCGCCATGATGACCACCCGGAACAGCAGCGCCGGGAGTTGTGGCATCAGGCAGGGGGTAGAGAGGAAGGACAGGGGCACTGCGATAACTGTTCCGGCGCAGGTGCCCACCAGAGCGATGCACACGGTCTCCAGCAACAGGTACCCCAAGCCACTGGTATCCGTCTCAAAGAAGAAGGCCCAGTCGGGGTGGAACAGGCCGGAAATCATGGCCTGCACCGCCCGGGGGCTGATATGGGAGAAGTCCGGGGGCTGGAGAGACAGCGTACAGGCCAAAACCAGCAGAACGGCGGCACCGGTGAGGAGCCGCTTCCCAAGGGGAGACAGGCTCCGTTCCTCCCGGATGATCTGGGACAGCAGGGCGCTGATCCCCTCAATGACGCAGACGGTGAGAAACAGGAAAAACAGGATCATGCCCACCTTGCCGTATTCCAGCCATGAAATTTTTTCGTTCAGCAGCAGACCGATGCCTCCGGCCCCTACATAGCCCAGAATGGAACTGTGACGCACGTTGGTCTCCAACAGGTACAGGACATTGGAGAAATAGGATGGGGCGATCCCCGGCACAACGGCCCGCCAGTAGACTTTGGCAGGCACCGCGCCCATGGCGCACAGGGCGTGGTAGGGGGCCAGCTCCGCCGATTCGATATCCTCATAGGTCAGCCGGGTCAAAATGGCAAAGGTGTAGACCGTAATGGCCACGGTACCAGAGAAGGTGCCCAAGCCAAACAAGAACGTAGCCAGCAGCGCTAAAATCAGCGTAGGGAAGGAGCGGAGCACCTGCACCAGCAGCCGCAGCGTCCACCGGAGCGGCTTGGGGGCATGGAGATTTTCCGCGCACAGGGGGGCCAGCAGCAGCGCCAGAAACGATCCCAGCGCCGTGCCGGTGACGGACATCTGCACCGTAGCCAGCAGCGGGGCCAGGATTCGGGGGGCATACCCCCAATCCGGCGGGAGCATGGCGGAGATCAGGTCCGTCAGATGGCTCCGCCGCGCCCAGAACAGGGCGAGGGAGCAGTTGGTGAACCGCGCCGCAGCCAGCAGCAGAAGGAAAAGTGCCAGCGTCCGCAGCCAGCGCTTTCCGGAGGAACGGGTCATGGCTGATCCTCCTGACGGTGGTAGACGGCGGCGAGGATCTCCTCCGCCGGGGTGTCCGCCGGGGCGTCCAGCACCACGGTTCCTTGGTTCAGGCCGATGAGACGGCTGGAAAATTCTTGTGACAGCTCCAGATTGTGGCTGTTCATGAGAACGGTCAGCTTTTGGTCCTGCTGAATGTCCCGGAGCAATTCTAAAATCTGCCGCCCGGTGACGGGGTCCAAGGACGCTACCGGCTCGTCCGCCAGCAGCAGCGCGGGGTGCCGCATCAGCGCCCGGGCGATGGCTACCCGCTGCTTTTGCCCGCCGGAGAGGTTCTTCACCGGCTCGTGGACCTTGTCGGCAAGGCCCACCCGCTCCAGCAGAGCGTCCGCCTCGGCGACGCACGCCTTTCCGAAAAAGCCGCAGACCGCCGGGAGGAACGCCATGTCCGGCAGACAGGCGTTCAGCACGTTCTGGCGGCAGGTGGCATTTTCCACCAGTGCGAAATCCTGATAGATGGTGCCGATGGTGGTCTGGATGGCCCGGCGGGTCCTGCGGTCGGCAGATTCAAAGTGAACGCCGTTTACCAGAATGGCACCGCCGTCACAGCGGAGAGAACCGTTGAGGATCCGGAACAGGGTGGTCTTGCCCGCACCGGAGGGACCGATCACAGATACAAAATCCCCCTGGCTGACGGAAAAGCTGGCGTCAGTCAGGGCGTGGGTGTGGTTTTGAAATTCTTTACGGACATGTTGAACTTCCAGCAGCATAAATAGCCTTTCAGCCCCGCGGCTCCTGAGAAGCCGCGGGGCAAGTGTTTTTTAAAGGGGGGGACTTAGCCTTCCAGAGACTTCAGCAGCTCCTGCGCGGCCCGCTCGCCGTCATAATCGGAGTCCTGCCCCCAGGTGTAGCCCACCTGGCTGAACACACTGATGATCTCCCGGCCCTCGTCGGTGTCGGCGATCTCGATGAAGCTTTCGCCCAGCGCCTTGCGGAAATCCTCATCCGCCATGGTATCGGAGTTCTTGCTGTAAGCGATCATATCGTTGTAGATGCCCTCGGTGACGCCGATGACGCCGGTCTGCTCCACCATGGGAGCGGTGCCGCCCAGCTCGCTTTCCCACTTGGGGGCGTTCTTGATGCGGATATGGCCAAAGGAAACCATCACGTCCACCTGACCGGCGGCCAGACGGGCCACGGAAGTGGTGTGAGAGTCAGACTGGACCACGTGCTCCAGATCGCTGATGCCCTTGCCGTAGTGATCCTGGAGCCACAGGCAGGGATAGATGTAGCCGGAGGCGGAGGTGGGGCTGAGGACGGACCAGGTGGCGCTGTTGAGATCATCCCAGGTCAGTTCTTCACCGGCGTTGACCTTGGCCTGCAGTTCCTGACCCTTTTCGCTGGGTCCGGCCAGGATGATGCAGCGGTAATAGGTGCTCATATCCTTGGTGTTTTCCTCGATGGTGCCGTCATTCCAGTCAGCAGGGTTCTCGGAATCCTTGTTGATGGCATAGCGCAGAGCGGTGAGCAGCACGTCGCAATCGTCGGAGAAGAGGACGTAGTTGCCGCCGGAGATGAAGCCGATGTCGGCGCTGCCGGCGCTGAGGGCCTCGCCCACGGCGGTGTAGCTGGTGCCCACGGTCATGTCGATGTCCTTCACGTCATAGCCCTTTTCCAGAAGCTTTGCCTGAAGCAGCTGCTCCAGAGGTTCCGTGGCGGTGGTGATCTGGTCCGCATCGGCGTAGGGGGAGAAGGCGATCTTCAGAGAGGGGATCTCCTTCACACCGGTCTCACCGGCGCTTTCCGTGTCATTCTCCGCCGGGGTCTGCTTGCCGGCGCAGCCGGTGGCGAGCCCCAGGCACAGAGCCAGGGTCAGAATACTTGCAAGAAACTTTTTCATGGGATTTACCTCCAGATTTGATTTTCTGCTCAAAGCGCAAAAAAAATATGTGCCTTGCAGCACATACCGAATTTGACTTCAAGCAGATGCTGACAGCTCCCCCGGCGTCACCGGGGGAAACAGGGGCGGTCGATCCTTACTGGGATCCTCTCAACCCGGAACACGGGTTCCCTCGCAATCTGGTTTCGTCATCAATCTGAGCGCGGCGCCAAGGCGCTCCCCTTTTCGCCGCATTCCGTAACCGTGGATTACCTTACCACACTCTTCCATAAAATACAAGCACAAATCCGCAAATAACCGACAAAAAACGGGGAATTGCGTTTCTATGACTGGTTTTGGGAGACAGTTTTGCAAATTTGCCGCAGCTCGCCGGGGAGACAACGAACCCCGGCAGGCCATCATAAGCGTGGCGGCCTGCCGGGGATTCAAAGTCAGTCGTTATTCTGATGGGGAGGCAATTACTTGCCCTGACGCATTTCCTCGTCGATATCAATGAGATCCTGGAAATCCGGGCCCCAGAGACGGAAGTTTCCGGATTCGATCATTGCCTTGTACTGGAAGGAGTCCCGGACCCGCTCCGGCAGGATGACGCCCGCACGGGCCTCATCACCGTCCTGGTGGGTGTCAGATCCGGCCAGGCGGAAATAGTTGGGATGGCGGCGGCACAGCTCCACGCCCCGGTCGCTGTGATTTTCGTGGCGGGGGTTGCCGTTGATGATCTCCGTGCCGTCCACAGCGTCCTCAAACACGGTGGTGTTGCCGTCCCGGTAGGGGTGGGCGTGGATGATAAGGACTTCATTGTGGAATTTCTCGTAGAATTCCCGGGCACTGGTGCAGCACATATAGGGATTGGAACGGAGCCAGTCCTCGTCGATGCCGTACACCAGATAGTCATTGTCATTCTGGGGGAAGCGCAGCTCGGCACCCAAAATCACATCGAAGCCCAGCTCGTCGCCCCGCTTTTTGGAGGCCTTGTAGCCGGAGAGATAGTGGTCCATGGCCTTCTGCCAGTCATGCTCCGTGTCGATGCGGGAAAGGTACTCCGGATGCAGATGGTCTGTGACCACCAGACCGGAAAAGCCGTGCTTCACATAGCGCTCCACAACGTCGGCGGCAGGCAGATGGCCGCATTTGCTGGTTTCCGCAGTATGGGTATGAGGATCGTAAAGATAACCTTGCATGGTTGTATGTTCCTTTCTATCAGGGATGGCAGGCCGTCCCGAATTTACGAAGAGATCACTTGGAGGGATCCAGCTTCCGGCAGGTGCCGCGCTGGATCAGCGTCGGCAGCAGGATCTGGTGGACATAACCTTGTGTGCCGTTTTCAATTTTGTCCCGGAGCATATCCACCGCCTGTACCGCCATGTCCCGCTTGGGCTGGTCAACGGTGGTCAGGTCGATGCGGGAGAGGGCCGTGGCGCTGATGTTATCGAAACCGATGAGGCTCAGATGCCCCGGAATATCAATGCCCATTTCATCTGCCGCCGTCATCATGCCTAGGGCATTGGAATCCGTGGCGGCAAAGACGGCGGTGTAGTCCAGCGGTTTCCGGAACAGCTCCTTGGCCAGTTCATAGCCGCCCTGAATGGAGGAGCGGGAGTATTCGCTGTTGAAAAAGCGGGGGGTGAGGTTTAGCTCCTGGCAGGCTTTCATATATCCCTCTGCGCGGAGCTGGTGGGTGGTGGAGCGGCGCTGACCAAAATAGAGAATATCCCGGTGGCCAAGCTCATAGAGGTATTGGGTGCCCAGATAGGTGCCCAGGCTGTTGTCCACAGCCACATAGCTCTGGGGCTGGCTCCGCAGGTTTTCGCTGAGGAACACCGTGGGGACCTGATCCAGATAGGACTTGAGGTTATCGTAGGATCTGGAGCTCTGAGGGACGATGAGAATTCCGTCCACCTGCCGGCCCAGCAGCAGCTTGAACACGGTCTTTTCCTGCTTCAGATCCGGACCGGAATCACAGAGCATGATGTTATAACCGTGGGCCCGGGCGCTGACTTCCGCGTGGTAGGCAAGCTCCGACATGAACTGGTTGTCCACAGAGGGGACCACCAGTCCGATGAGGTTGGTGCGCTTGGTCACCATGGACCGGGCCACAAAGTTGGTGGTGTAGCCCATCTCATCGCACAGCTTCAGAACCCGTTCCCGGGTCTCACTGCCGATCTGGGAGCTGCCGGAAAGGGCACGGGATACGGTAGCATAGGAGACGCCTGCTGCTTTGGCGACATCCTTTAATGTTACATTTTTCATAAAGTTGACTCCCTTGCGAAGGTTGTGTTTGTGCAAACGTTTCCGACTTTTTAGGAAAATTGGCAGAAAAAACTGCCAAGGTACTTCAGACGAATCAAGAATAGCTGATTTTTGCTCTTCTGTCAATATCAACCTAAATTTTTAAGGCATTTTGGGCAATCCAGCAAAAAAAGTGTCTGAGCTTTGACATTTGGGATATTGACAAAAAGGGGCGAACTCCTATAAAATAAAAACAGAAATCGCAAACGTTTGCGATTCTCGGGGGCGTCACACTCCGAGGATCGCCGCGCTTTCCCGCAGTTGGGCCGCGACCCTGAATTTCAAAGGAGGAACTGCCATGACCGCCAATATCCAAACCATTTTCTTCGATGTAGGAAACACCCTGCGCATTGTCCTGCCGGATCAGGAGTTTATTGACCGGGCGGAAGCCGGTCTCATGGAACTGATCGGCACCACGGAGAGCCATGACGCCCTGTTTGCCAAGCTGGAGGAGCGCTGGAAGGCATACCGCAAGCAGTCCAAGACCACCCTGCTGGACGCTTCCGAGGGAGAACTGTGGACCCAGTACATGCTGCCGGAATATGATCCGAATATGATTTTTGCCAACGCCCCCAAGCTGACCCGCCTGTGGCGCGACCATGACGGCCGCCGGGTGGCCCGACCGGACGCCGTAGCCACCATCAAGGAGCTGCACCGCCGGGGCTATACCCTTGGCATCATCGCCAACACCGTGACGGAGACGGAGATCCCCGATTGGATGGCCGCTGACGGCGTGGCCCAGTGCTTCAAGACCACGATCCTTTCCTCCAAGGTGCGCCTGCGCAAGCCGGACCCGGACATCTATCACCTGGCCTGCCGCTGCATCGGTACGCCGGAAGCCAACTGCGCCTATGTGGGCGATAACCCGGTGCGGGACGTGGAGGGCACTCAGGCTGCCGGCTTCGGTATGATGATCCGGATCGATGAGCCGGATACGCTGAACAAGGAAAAGGCCACCGGCAAGGAGTTTACCCCGGATCATGTCATCACCAGCCTTTCTGAATTGCTGGACATCTTCCCTGAGCGGGCTTAAAGGAGGACCTATGGAAAAACAGTATAAAGCCGTCTTTTTCGACTTGGGCGGCACTTTGCGCATTGCTTTCCTGGAGGAGGCCTATATGCGCCACGCCCGTCGGAAAATGGCGGAGATCGCAGGCACGAATATGCCTTATGAGGAATTCTATCAGATGATCGAGGAGCGCTACGAGCCGTACCGCAAGTGGGCTTTGGGCGAGTTCAAGGAATCCGGAGATGAAGAGCTGTGGTGCAAATGGCTGCTGCCGGACTATGACCCGGCCCGGATCCGTCAGGTGTGCCATGAGCTGAGCTTCCAGTACCGGCAGTGCAAGGGACGCCGCGAGGTGGTAGACGGCGGCGTGGAGGTCATCAAGGGCCTGCATGAGCGCGGCTACAAGCTGGGGATCATCTCCAACCTCATCGGTGAGAACGAGGTGCCCGACTGGCTGGAGGAGGACGGTTTGGATTCCTATTTTGACACAGTGATCCTCTCCTCCGTGTGCCACATGCGCAAGCCCTGCTCTGAGATCTACGATCTGGCCTGCCAGCAGATCGGCGTGAAGCCGGAGGAGTGCGTGTCCGTTGCGGACAACATCAAGCGCGACATTGCCGGGGCCAGGAAGGCCGGTATCGGCTGCAATATTATTTTCCGGTCTCCGGAGAAGAAGCATCCCGTGGAATTTACGGAGGAAAACCGCCCGGACTATGTCATTGAAGATTTCCGGGAGATCCTGAACATTCTGCCCTGATGCGTTCCGGGCCAGCGGCCCGGTGAAAAGGAGGAAGCAAGCCATGAATACGGACATCCGTTATATTTTTCTGGATCTGGGCGGTACCTTCCGGGTCATTGACAAGGACCCGGCTTATCTGGCTGCCGCCCGGGCGAAAATCGCAGAGCTGTGCGGCGTGAAGACGGAAAATCCTACCCAGTGGTTCGAGGATGTGATCGACAAGCGGTACGATGTATACCGGGAATGGGCCCTGAAATATATGTGCGAGGCCCCGGAGGAGGTGCTGTGGCGGCGCTGGCTGGCCTATGACTGCGACCCGGAGCTGATCCGGCGCAATGCCTCGGAGCTTTGCTACCAGTACCGGCAGACCAAGGGCCGCCGCACGGTGGTAGAGGGCGGCGCAGATACAGTGAAGGAGCTGTGCCGCCGGGGCTACACTCTGGGCATCATCTCGGATCTGGTGGGCAGACGGGAAGTGGACGAGTGGCTGGATCAGGATGGCCTGCGCCCCTATTTCCAGACGGTCCAGCAGTCCTCGGTCACCTATATCCGCAAGCCCGGCCCCGCGATCTACTATTACGCCATGGAGGAAGTGGGCGCCGAACCGGAAAACTGCTGCTATGTGGGCGACAATCTGAACCGGGACATCATCGGCGCCAAGGCCGTCGATTTCGGTATGACCGTCACGGTGCAGTACCAGAAGGATAAGCCCCTGAAGCTGACGGCGGAAAACCGCCCGGATGCCAAGGTCTACCGGTTCCCGGACCTGCTGGATATTTTCCCCAAGCGGGGGCAGGTGGCCGTGGAAAAGCTGATCCCGCCGGAGGATGGACAATAAGTTCGCCCCGGTCGGATAAAAAAATGCGCAGTGGCGCGGGAAAGAACCGTTTCACGCACCGCTCGACTCATAAGGAGGTACTTTTTATGTCTGAATCCAAGCGCGGCGGCGCACAACTGGCGCGGGCCGTGGAAAAAGCGTATCAGGCGGGGCAGGATGACTACCATCTGGAACCCATGGTCCTGGTGGAGAACGGCAAGCCTGTAGGCAAGATTGGAGACGGCGATGCCGCCGTGTTCTGCTGCCGCCGCGGTGAGCGGGAGATCGAGCTGACGGAGCTGTTCACCGATCCGGACTTCAACAAGGTGCAGCGGAACCAGCTGAAGGATCTGGATTTCGTCATCATGACCATGTATCATGATAAGTTCAAGGATCTGCCCATCGCCTTTGCGCCGTCTCATGTGGTGAAGCCTCTGGCTCAGGTCCTCAGCGAGGCGGGGAAGAATCAGTTCCACTGCGCGGAGAGCGAGAAGTATGCCCATGTGACCTTTTTCTTCAACGGCGGCGAGAACGCGCCCTTCCCCGGCGAGGATGACGTGTGCGTGCCGTCCCCCAAGGGCATTGACTTTGACCAGCAGCCGGAGCTGAGCCTGCCTGCCGTGGCGGATCAGGTCATGGGCGCTTTGGGCAAATACGATTTCGTGGTGACCAACTTCGCCAACGGCGACGTGATCGGCCACACCCTGAATACCGCCGCCAAGCTGGAAGCCTGCAAGCATGTCAGTCACTATCTGGATGTGGTGGTCCATGACGCGCTGGCCAAGGGCTATGTGGTGGCCGTCACCGCGGACCACGGTAACATTGAAAAGCTGTACACCGCCGCAGGCAAGCCCGACGGCGCCCACACCACCAATCTGGTGCCTTTCATTCTGATGGACCCCGCCCACAGCGGCCCCATTGCCCTGCGGGACGGCTGTCTGGGTGACGTGGCGCCTACGGTGCTGAATGTCATGGGCATCCCCCAGCCTGCGGAGATGACCGGCAGATCTCTGGCGGAGGGACACGATTTCGGCAAGGACCGGAAGATGCTGCTCATCATCTGCGATGGTTGGGGTCTCGGCTCCGGCGATGACGGCGACGCGATCCATCTGGCGGATACCCCCTACTGGGATTCCCTGCTGGCGGAGCAGTCCTGGAGCAAGCTCCACGCCTCCGGCGAGCATGTGGGCCTGGGAAGCGGAAAGGCCGGCAACTCCGAGGCAGGCCACTCCAATCTGGGCGCAGGCCGCTGCGTCATGCAGGATGACGTCCGTCTGGACGCCGCTGTGAAGGACGGCAGCTTCAAGAAGAACCCCATCTTCCTGCAGGCCATCGAACACGCCAAAAAGAACGGCACGGCGCTGCATCTGCTGGCGTATCTCACTTATAAATCCTCTCACGGCTGCATCGACTACCCGTTGGCCATCTGCGAGATGGCCCGGGATGCCGGACTGGATCAGGTATTCTTCCACATCATCTTTGACGGCCGCTCCACGGAACCCGGCTCCGCACCCAAGTTGCTGGCAGAGCTGGACGAAAAGCTGGATGCCATCGGCGTGGGCCGCATTGTGGATGGTGTGGGCCGCGGCGTGGCGCTGGATCGGGATAAGAACTACGATAAGGTAAAGCGGGCCTATGACGCCATGGTGGACGGCGCAGGTACCCGGTATGAGTAAGCCTCCGGCATAGACCGCCCCCCAAAAAAAAGAAAACCAAGAGAATGTTAAAAATCCCGCAGAGAGCAATACTCTCTGCGGGATTTTTACGCAGGAAAAGTGCGGAAAAGCAACAAATCACGGAAAAAGACATCAAAAAACGGGAATATTTGCGTTGGCGGACTGCTGATCTGCACCCCGACTGAAAGCCGCAAAAAGTGCCCGGACCGCTGTAGCGGTCCGGGCCTTCTTGTCATACATCAAAACAGAGATCAGCGGGCGTCCTTCAGGATCGTGTAGACCTCATAAATGTCCTTCACGCTGTAAGTGGGCTTCACGTCCACGGGAACGTTGGTGTCCTTCAGCTTGGTGAGGTAGGAGTCGATGTGGAAGGTGGCGCCGAAGCCCATGCGGATGGGGCCGATGACGTCCCGGGAGAAGGTATCGCCCACATAGGCACAGCTGGCGGGGTCAGACTGGACCTGATGGAGGGAGATCAGAAAAATGTTGGGGTCTGGCTTGCGATATCCGGTGACGGAAGAAAGCGTCACATCCTGGAAGTAGTCCCGGATGCCGTAGTCTTTCAGAACGTCAAACACCTGATAGAGACTGGCTGTGTTGCTGATGACGCCCAGCTTCATACCCAGCCCCTTCAGCCCTTCCAGCATTTCCTTCACGTGGGGGCGGAGAGTACGGTGATAGTGGGTGATCTCCCACATGTGGGCCAGCTCCTCGGCGTAGGGACGCACAGAATCTTCATTCAGGCCGAAATCCGTCAAAACGAAGCTGCCCCAGATCTCCTCCGGCTTCAGCTCCCGCTGCCGGGGGTCCCGGTAAGCGCCGTAACGTTCCCAGCCGGCATTGATGCTCTGAGCCGTAGTTTCAAAGTCCATGTTCAGATCGATGCCGTGAGCGCGTAGAATATCCAGCACGCCCTGAATGGAAGAATGGCGGCTTTCGTCATCGACCCAGATGTCCTCCAGAGTGCCGCCCATATCGAACAATACAGTATCTATCATAGTCTCACAGCCTTTTTTTTAAGTTGCATACATGGGAAAAAAGGTATTCAGAGGGAGTTTCTGCGGCGAAGCAGCCACCAGGAGCTTCCAAAACCCATCAGCAGCGGCACAGGGACCATCATACCGAAGAGCTGGAGAAACAGGACCGACGCGCCGCTGTCACCCCGCAGCAGGAGCAGCATGGTCACCAGACTGGCGAGGGCCAGCAGCAAGAGCCAGCCGTATGCGGCCAGAACGGTCTGAGGATGGCAGATCAGGTGGGTCAGCGCGCAGATTGCTGTCCCGATCAGGGCGGGGAGCAGTGCACTGACCAGATTTTCTACCGCCCGGGGCGCAAGGGCAAGCCATGCGTGAATGGGATCGGTCAGCAGAAAGAAGGCCGCGCCGTAAACTGCCAGAAAGAGGATGGACAGGCAGAAGGAGTTCAGCAGCAGCGTGCTTTTTACATGGCCGTTTTCCGTCAGCCGGAAGGCATCCCAAAAGGATTCCACCCGTCTGGCCTGTTCTTTTTCCCGTTCTGCCCGGCGCAGTTCTTTTTTAAAATCCTGGTTCATGTTATCTCCTATCTGGATGGTCCGGGAAGGCCCGGACGGCGGCGGACCGCCGCCCGGAAAGCATACCGCGGCGTGGAATTACTTCATCTTGGGGTTCTTGGACAGCCAGTAAGTCCACATATCCTGCACGTCGGGATAGATGGCGTAGATGGCGCTGAGGTCATTGGCCCGGGCGCCCAGTTCGCTGAGCTGTGCGGGGTTCTTCTTGTCCTCCACGTCATCGCGGACGGGCCAGTTGCCTTCCTTCTTGAAGGGCTTCATACCTTCGCTCTGGCCGTCGGCACCGCCGGTGATGTAGCGGACGAACAGACGGGCGCCGGCGGGGCTGTTGGTGCCCTTGGCGATGAACAGGGACTCCAGATTCAGCAGGGCGGTGTAAGGCTCCAGATTCAGGCACCAGGCGATGTTGTAGCCGGATTCGTCACGGTTGCCGATCTTGCCGGCGGAGGCCAGGCACAGGGCGGGTTCGTCGGCGGTGGAGTTATGGACGGCCAGCACCAGCTCATCACCGTCACCGATGAAGGTCATCTCGGCCTGAGAGAAGCGCCACAGGTACTCCACGCCGGCGTTCTTCTCGGGAACTTTAAAGTTGAAATCGGAGGCATCGTAGGTGTATTCCAGATCCTTGCCGTAGGTGTCCTTATAGGACTGCGCCATCTCGTCGGCGTTGTTGATGAAGCTGGCAAACAGGGACAGGTACGCGGACTCCTGACCGATCTCCTTGGTGAAGAGACGGAACTTCTGGGTGCCGTCGTCCTTCTTCTCAATGATCTCCCACCAGTTGTGGATGGGTTGCCCATCGGGGAAGGCGGCGGTGTTGTAGAACCACATGGACTGGGAGGCGTACAGAGGATAGCCATATTTCAGGTTTTCCTCGTCGATGTGAGAGCAGATGTCCTTGGGGAAGTAAGGCTCCAGAATGTCCTGATTGTACCACTCGTGGAACACGTTGCCGTTGACGTCCTTGGTCTGGAGCACGTCGGCGGTGATGTGGCCGGTGTCGTGCTCGATTTTGGCCTTGGAGAGCACCTCGTCGTTGTCCAGATCGAATACCACCAGATCAAGGCCGGGGTAGGCTTCCTCAAAACTCTCCTCCACCTTCATCATCTTGGAGGAGGTGGCGTAGATGTTGATGGTGGTGTCCTCCGTCAGGGCTTCTTCATAAAGCTCGTCATCGGTCTTTTCGCTCCAGTCGTCATAGTAGGGGCCGTAATAATTTTCACCGGTGTTAAGGTCATAGCCGAGATGCAGTTCGCTGGCGGCAGCTTCGCTGCCGGACTGGGAATCGTCGGAGGACTGGTCGGTGCTCTTGCCGCCGCAGGCGGCCAGACTCAGCACCATGGAAAGCGCGAGAAGCAGTGCAGAAAACTTCTTCATATTCATCGGGACTCCTTTCATATTTTGACCGCGCCGCAGACACGGCCGAGTGGGGGACTTGTCAAAACACGGCTTATACCGCGCGTTTGATCAGACGGGTGGTTTCCTTGTTGTAGATGTTGATCTTATCCTGATCGATAATGGCCCAGACCTTCTGATCCAGATCGTAGCGGATCTGGCCGATGTCCTTGGCCAGGAACTCGTCGGTGCCGGCCTTCAGAGTGGTGATGGTTTCAGAGCCGGCGGGCTGGTTGGCGTAAATGGTAACGGGAATGGCGCCCTCCACCGGCTGGGTGGAGATGGCAATCTGCTCGGGACGGATGGCCAGCACGCAGTCGAACTCGCCGCTCTTGGGGAATTCCTCACTGGTAAGGTGCTCGGCGGGGAAGGTGTGGCCGCCCAGATCGCTCTTAACCACCAGCTGGCCGTTGATAACCTCGGCCTTGCCGTCCAGCAGGTTGATGCGGGGATTGCCGATGAAGTCCGCCGCTTCCAGATCAATGGGGTTGTTGTACAGTTCCGTGGGGGTGGCCACCTGATTCAGCTCGCCGGCCTTGAACAGGGCGATCTTGGTGGACATGGTCAATGCCTCGGTCTGGTCATGGGTCACATAGATGATGGTGGTGCCCAGTTCCTTATGGAGGCGCTGCAGCTCCGCACGCATATCAATGCGCAGCTTGGCGTCCAGGTTGGACAGCGGCTCGTCAAGCAGCAGCAGCTTGGGGCTGGAGGCTACGGCACGGGCGATGGCCACCCGCTGCTGCTGGCCGCCGGAAAGCTCCGTGGGGTAGCGATCCTTATACATATCGATGCGCATCATCCGCAGGGAGTCCATCACCCGGCGGTCGATCTCCGCCTTGCTCATCTTCTGGATCTTCAGGCCGAAGGCGATGTTGTTGTATACCGTCATGTGGGGCCACAGGGCGTAGGACTGGAACACCAGATTCAGCCCCCGCTTGCTGGGCTCGGCGTAATAGGCGTCATCTGCGTTGATCATCTCCACGCCGTCGATGGTCATGGTGCCGTTCTGGGGCTTTTCCAGACCGGAGACCACGCGGAGGGTGGTGGTCTTGCCGCAGCCGGAGGGCCCCAGCAGGGTCATGAAGTCGCCGTCCTCAATGGTGAGGTTGATGTCCCGCAGGACGTGGTTGCTGCCGTAAAATTTATCAATGTGCTTCAATTCAATGCGGCTCATATCATTTTTCCTTTCTGTTCTGTCACAATTCCGGGACTTACATACTCTTGTTGAGGTCTGCACCGAAGCGGTTGGCCACGGTGTAGCACACCAGAATGAAGGCCAGCACGCAGACGGATACCGCGTCGGACATCTGGTTGTAGCCCTCCTGCGAGTAGGTAAAGGCCAGATAGGACATGGTCTGGGTGGAGGGAGTCATCATGATGATGACCAGATCCAACTCCTTGGCAATGGAGATGAAGGTCAGCATGAAGCCGGAGATGAAGCCGTTTTTCGCCAGAGGAACGATGATGGAGGACATCCGCTTCCAGAAGCTGGCGCCGGCAATATCTGCCGCCTCCTCCAGCTCCACGCTGATGGAGAGCATATTGGCGGTACCGGACTTGCTGGCGAAGGGGAAGTGCTTGACCACCGAGGTCAGCACGATCAGGGTAAAGGTGCCGTACAGGGAGGGCATCAGTCCGCCGAAATGCGGCCGGGAGAACATGGAGAAATACATGGTGGAGAAGGCGATGCCGCTCATCAGATAGGGGACGAAGACCATCTGCTCGGTGAGATCGCCGTACCATTTTCCGCGGCCCCGGGAGCTGATATAGCCCAGGAACTGACCGCAGATGGCGGTGAGGATGGAACCGATGAGGGTCAGGCGGATGGTGTTCCAGAAGGCGCTGAAGAACTTGGGATCCCGGAAGATGCCTTCGTAGTTGGTGTACTTGGCGATCTGACCGGACTTGCCGATCCAGTTGTAAAGCGTCAGGTTGTCCAGACCGTAGCCGGCGCCGGTGGTGATCTGGAAGGTTTCCATAATCAGCACGAAGAAAGGCACCACCATGGCCAGGAACAGGAAGACCATCAGGAAGGCCATGAGAGGCTTCTTGGCCTTGCCGAGGGGCATCAGCGTGGCGCGGCCGCCCTTGCCGCTGACGGTGGCGTAGGACTTCCGAACGCCCACGATCCGCTGGTTGGAGAAGATGATAAGGGCGGCCAGCAGCACCAGCACAATGGACATGGCGTAGCCCACGGCCTGGGGCCCCTGATCGATGAAGTTGCGCATCTTGGTGGCCAGCGTATAATAGCCGATGCGGTTGCCCAAGTTGGCGGGGACGCCGTATGTACCGATGGATTTGCTGATGGTCATCACGGTGGCAGACAGCACAGAGGGCAGGATCAGGGGCAGCGTGATGTGCCGCAGGATCTGCGCTTTGCTGGCACCCTGGATCTCGCCCATCTCCTCCAGCTCGGAGTTGATGGAGCGGAGCGCGCCGGAGACCATGATGTAGGAGAATGCGTAATAGTGCATGGACATGCACAGCACGATGGCGATGGGGCCGTAAGCCAGCCAGTCGGGAACGGGAATGCCCATACCGGCAAGGAAGCCATTGGCACCGGAGGTGGAGTTGCGGAACATGGCCAGCCAAGCCAGAGCCTTGGTCCAGGAGGGAATCATATAAGGTACGGTCACCAGCAGGCCCAGGACCTTCTTGCCGGGGATGTCCGTGCGGATCATCAGCCAGGCCAGCACGGAGCCAAGGGGCACCGACACCAGCACGGTGAAGAAGCCGCAGATAAAGGAGTTTTTCAGCGGGCCCCACAGCACGGCATTTGCCATGGTACCGGTGAGGATGTACTTCCAGTAATACAGGGTAAAGTCTCCCACGTGCCCCTGTACCCGGCGCAGTTCGCCTTGAGCCAGCGTAAAGGTGCTGGAGATCATGGTCAGCAGAGGGATGATGATGAGGCAGAACAGGATGATGAGACTGACCAGCACCACCATGTTAAAGGGGTTTTTCAGCACATTCAGGATCAGGTTTTTCAAACGCCGCCTTGTCAGGGGTTTTCTGGGTAAGCCATTTTTCGACACGATAACACCTCTTTCTGAAGTCTGCCGGGGGATCGCGGGGGACAGCAGCTTGCTCTCTTTTCTCAGTTCTGTGCGCAGTCTGACCGGCGGTGTGCCGTCCTCCGGTCGCAAACGTTTGCACTTCCTTGCTACCATTATAAAGAATTCTTAACGGAATTGTCAAGGAGGATTATGGCTATTTTCCCATGATTTTTTTATTCAATTTCACGTACACTGTGCAAAGCGCACAAATAAAAAGGCCGACCTTTGGTTGCTATTTTTGATGGAAGAAAAAACGAATTTGACGCGAAAACGTATACGTTTTCGTAAAATGAAACGAACGCTCTGATGCTGTCGAATGAAAACGAACGCAAAAAAGGAGACAGGCTCGTCCTGTCTCCTTTTATATAGACTGTGAAAAGCTGTCAGGCTCTGAGGGCTTGGTCATCCTCCAGGGTCAGCCGTTCTGCCAGCAGGGCAATGAATTCCGCATTGGAGGGTTTTCCGCGCTGACTGCTGACGGTGCAGCCGAAGTATTTGGGGAGTGTCTCCGGCGAAGCGCGGTCCCAAGCGATCTCGATGGCACTGCGGATACACCGTTCCACACGGAGGGCGGTGGTGCCGTAACGCCGGGCGATTTCAGGATAGAGGATCTTGGTTACAGCCTTGTTCAGTACACTTGGATCGGCGGCGGTGATCAGGATCGCTTCCCGCAGATACTGGTAGCCGGAGATATTGGCAGGCATACCTGCATCATGAAGCATGTGGGTGACGCGGGCTTTCAGAGAGGGGCGGGTGGCTTTTGGCTTTTCCCGGAACAGGTTCCGCATCCGGTCCAACAGTGTTTCCATCCGAAAGGGTTTTGGCAGAAAATAGGCAGCGCCCAGCTCCGTAGCTTCCGTCAGCGTCTGGTCGGAAACAAATGCGGAGGTCAGAATGGTCATGGGAGCATAGCCAAGCTCTTGAAGTTCTCGCAGAGCGCTGAGACCGTCCAGCCCCGGCAGGATCACATCCATGATCAGAATATCCGGTTCTTGCTCCTGAACTTTATCCAGAACTTCGTCCCCGGTTTGTGCAATTTCTACCAGAAATTCTCCTGTTCTTTCCATGGCTTCCCGCAGCAGAATGCGGAATTCCGTGCTGGTATCTGCCAGCAGCACCGTTCTGCGCTGTTCCATGTTCCCACAACTCCTTCCCAATAAGAATGTGCCCGCAGATGTCACTGCGGGCATAATCTTGTGTATATTGTCAAAATATCATAAAATTCCATATTTTACAAGTTAAAAATTGGGAAATAGGTGTAAAATATCCGCAAAGATTTTGGGCGGACTGCTGGAAGTCCGCGATTTTTCCGGATGAGCCTCCGAAACTGGCCTGCGGTCCTGCTATTGACCGGCTCCGCTGCCCACAGGCTTTTCCAGTTCTGCCCGCAGCTTTTCCAATGCCCGCTTCTCAATACGCGATACATAGCTCCGGGAGATGCCGAATGTGGAGGCGATCTCCCGTTGGGTCAGGGGGACGGTGCCGCCAAGACCGTACCGCAGACGGATGACCTCTGATTCCCGCTGGGTCAGGCACTCCTTCACCAACCGCCGCAGGCGGAGGGCGCTGTCCCGGTCATAGAGATCCTCCAGCATGGTGTCATCTACACCGATGACGTCCATTAGCTGTAGGGCATTGCCCTCCCGATCCGATTCGATGGTCTCCGACAGGGATACCTCTCCCTGCAATTTTTTCTGAGACCGGAAATACATTAAAATCTCATTTTCAATACATCTTGCTGCGTAAGTAGCTAGCCGGGCGCCTTTGGAGGGATCAAAGCTGGAGATCCCCTTGATAAGCCCAATGGTCCCAATGGAGATCAGGTCATCCTGATCGGAACTTTGCGCATAGTATTTTTTCACAATATGTGCCACAAGGCGAAGATTCCGCTCAATGAGGACATTCCGGGCCTCCGGGTCCCCCTGAGCCAGACGTTCCAGCCACATCCTTTCCTCACTGGCGGAAAGGGGCCGGGGAAAGGACCCGCTGTGGTCCAGCCGCAGAGAAAATAAAAGCGTATTGGCAAACAGCATCAGCGCGGCAGAGATCATGCGCACCACCTCCTGTTCACCTTTATGACGGGAAGGGAAGTCCCTATGTCTTGCGGCGGCGGGGACGGCGTGTTAAAATGAATGGCAGAGACTGATGGCGGCTGCAGAGAGACTGCTCTGATTTTTTCATGCGGCGGCTGCAGAGAGACTGCTCTGATTTTTTCATGCGGCGGCAGCTGCTCCCGTTAACAGATGACGCCAACAGGTGTAAATTACATACCGGTTTCTATAAAAAAGAGTCCCTAAAACGAAAGTACAGATCACGTGCTCTGGAGATCAGGCTCAGGGTCTTGCTTTTCAGCGCGGCCATGGACCGAAAACTGCGGGGGCATTTTAATTAGGAGCGAACGCAACATGGGGCTGGGAGAATAGAAGCACCGACCTCGGTGCACTGACGGTGCGCCGGCCGGGGTTTCTGCTCTTATTGACTGCGGATGCCTCCGGGCGTATGCTCGTTGAGAGGCGCAGAAAGGTGGAATGAACATGCGGTATAAGGAGTTTGGAAAAACCGGAATGAAGGTGTCCGAGATGGCGCTGGGAACCTGGGGGATCGGCGGAGCGGGCTGGGATGACAATCCGGAAGAGACCCATATTGATGCGATCTGCGCCGCAGTGGAAAATGGTGTCAATTTTATTGATACCGCACCGGCCTATAATGCCGGTGCAGCCGAATGTCTGGTGGGGAAGGCGCTCAAGCAGAGCGGAACGCGCCAAAGGGTCATAGTGGCAACAAAGTGCGGAAATTTCTACATGGGAAATGGGACGTATGTTCGTGACGGACACTATGACAAAATCATTCAGCAGTGTGACGATTCCCTCAAAAACCTGCAGACGGATTATATCGACCTGATGCTGATTCATTGGCCGGATGTCAATACCGACTTTGCTGAGACTGCTGACGCACTGAATGCGCTTAAAAAATCCGGTAAGGTTCTTCATATCGGTGTTTCCAACTTTACAAGGGAGCAAATGGAGGAGATCGGGCGGTATTGTACGCTGGAAGCCTATCAGCCGCAGTACTCTATGGTTGTCCGCACAAATGAAGAACAGATGAAGTGGGCGGCTGAACAGGGCATGGGCGTCATGACATACGGTTCTCTGGGCGGCGGGATCTTAACAGGAGCATTCCGGAAGCTGACAACCTTTGAAGCCACGGACAGTCGGAACCGTTTTTATAAGCATTTCCAGGAGCCGATGTTCTCTAAGGTCATGAAGGTCCTGGAAGTCATGGATCGGATCTCCGCTGATCGGGAAAACGTGCCCCTGTCTCAAATCGCACTGAACTGGTGCGCACAGAAGGAATTTGTTTCTTCCTGTATTGTCGGTGCACAAAGCAGACGGAAGATCGAAGAAAACTGCGCTGCCTATCAGTGGATGCTGACTTCGGAAGAAATCGCCTTGCTGTACGCGGCAATCGAGCAGTATCTGGTGGAGCAATAAACTGATAGTGAAGAACTGAGGGAGAGGGGGCTTTCGTCCGGTCCGAAAAGCTTGCTTTTAGGGATCGAAACCGTATGGAAGCCTTCTTTCCTGAACGATATGCAAGTGGTACAGCTTTAAAATGCATATTGAGAAATGATGATCATTGCCGCAAACGCTGTGCAAATAGCACAAAAAATGTTAAATATTTATAAAAAATCTCACAATTGAAAAACAAGAAATAGTATGACATTTTAAAAAAGCCAATTTAGATCGTTTGTGATTTTTTCGCATTCCAATCCATTACTGTGGCAACCGTCCGGTTTGGCCAGATGCGGCCTGGTCCGCAAGATGGAACGCCATAGATTTTGGTTAAAACATTCTCTTGTACCGGCGCAAAGTCTGTTGAGATTTTGATGTTTTTACATGTTTAAAATCAGTGCTCGATTCGGAGCACTCTTTTAACCCCCTGTTTCGTGCACGAACACGGAAATGGCAATGAGATACGATACGTGAGGTCAGTATAATGGTAACCGTTGAAATGGTGGCAAAGATGGCCGGTGTGTCGCGTGGAACCGTTGACCGCGTTCTCCACCATCGGGGAGAGGTCAAGAGCGAAACTGCCGAGAGAGTTCGACAGGTCATGCGCGAGCTGAATTTTCAGCCGAACACATTGGGCCGAGCTTTTTCAATAGCGAAAAAGAGAAACCGGATCGGGATCTTTCTATCAGCGCGTGAACCGGACTTTCAAGAACAGATCAAGCAGGGCATAGAAGACGGTGTCGCCTATGCACAGCAGCATGGAATCGAAGCTGTGATCGAAGTGGTTTCTCCGGATGATGAGCCGCTGTATTTGCAGAAGATCGATGAGATGATCGCTTCCGAGGTTCAAGGGATCGTTTTACGCGGGATCGAGTCCAAGGCGTTTGACGAACGGCTTCAGATCCTGAAGAATCAGGGAATTCCTGTTTTTACGTATAACCAAGATGTGCGGCCGGCACTGAGAAACTGCTATGTGGGCATTGACTCCTGCCGCGCCGGAAAATGTGCGGCGCTTTTGATGCGGCAGATCTCCCCACCTGACGGATACGCCTTGATCGTGGGCGTAACGCCCCAGCATGAGGACAGCGAAAAACGGATAGAGGGATTTCTGGAGCAATGGGGCCTTGCCCCAAAGGCATCGTCAGGATACCGGATCATTTATGGAGAAGGCTATCATGATGTTGCATACGCTCGTACGCAGGATGCCTTGAATGAGATGCCGAACATCACGGGTATCTTCGTCAGCGGCGCGGGCCTGAGCGGCGTAGCGCAGGCGGTATACGAACGAGGGACCGCCGATGTTCAAAAGGTTGTGGGGTTTGACGCCACACAGCGAAATATTACCTACATGAAGAATGGTACAGTCCAATTTTTGATCGATCAAAGTCCTTATCAGCAGGGATATAAAGCGGTCCAACTGCTTGTAGATTATCTGTTTGAGGGGCGAGCGCCTGATGCGTCCTGTTATTATCTCGACGCACATATCAAAAATGCTTTCAACTGCTGAGTCCAAAAGGCCTTGGCGGGCAAAGGCTGCCTATCCGTACATGAAGGTGCAGGGGGGCGGCGTGATTTTGAACGCTTCTTCCTTCGCAGCGCTGGACCCCAATGCGGGGCGGGCAACATACAGTGCCGCAAAGGCTGCCGTGAAAAATCTCAGCGCATCCATGGCGGCAGAGTTTGCGGCCGCCAATATCCGGGTGCTGGCTTATGTGCCGGGTATGATCGCAACAGAGATCGCTGCGGAGAGCATTGAGAAGTACGGTGATGCGCTGTTGGCAGACATCCCGTGCCGCCGCTTCGGTGCGCCGGAGGATCTGGGAAAGGTATTGGTGTTTTTGGCCTCGGATGCCGCGGGCTACATGAATGGCTGTCATGTTGAAATCAGCGGCGGAAAGCGCTGTGTGCAGAATCCTCAGTTTTCCTATCAATAAGCGAAACAACATATATAAACGTGTAAGACAGGCTGTCCGTTTAGGGCAGCCTGCCTCGTTTTTTGCTTGGAATATAGCGCTTGGCGATATATTGACGATCTTAATGACGCAGGAGAATGTTTCACGGAGAAGCGCTTGGTTCTCGTTGTCCCTTATGCTTTTTGTGTCGGAGCGGTTCTGTTCTGCCAAATCAGCCAACCTGCTCCTGTTCCACCACCGCGTCAATCGGTATTTGCTGGGCGACGGGATAGGGCCAGACCGGGCCGTCGATGTCCGCCAGAGCCTTTTCTATAACAGCGGGAAGGTCCTTCGACTTGGCGTGGATGTCTGCCACCTGAGACGGGGCTTTCCATTGCCTGAAACTGAGACTCTGCGGCGTCCAGTACCTTCTTGCCGACGATGATGGCGGCCTTTATGACGGGAAGGGAAATCCCTATGTCTTGCGGTAGCGGGGACGGCGTGTTAAAATGGCAGAAAAGGGGGTGGGAGAATGGCCTGGTATGTCTATATGCTCCGCTGCGGGGACGGCAGCCTGTACACCGGCTCCACCACCGACGTGGCCCGTCGGCTCCGGGAGCACCAGAACGGGACCGGGGCCAAATACACCCGCGCCCGGCCTCCGGTGTCGCTGGCCTACACAGAGGAGGCTTCGGACCGCTCCACCGCCCAGCGCCGGGAGGCGGCTATCAAAAAGCTGCCCCGGAAACGGAAACTGGCGCTGATCGAAGGAGGTACACCATGAACCTGAAAAAACGCTTGACTCTGGGAGTGCTCATCTCCACGCTGTTGGCTTTTTCGGCGTACTATGCGGAATACCTGCCATTTACCGGTAAGTGGATCGCCGCTTACCGCATGGACCGGTATGCACAGGAACAGTATCCGGGATTTCACTGTGGAAAGGTGTACTTCAATCCGTGCGGAGCGCCGTATGAAGCGGTTTTGACAGGAGATTCCGGGCAAGAAGTGGAACTGGGGTGCGGCTATGACGGACTGATCGGCGATCTGCTCCGGGCGGAACGCTGGATGCAGAACAATCATATCTCAAAAGTAATGTGGGCACTCAACCGGCTGGAACAGGGAAGCTACGGCAATGTAAGCTGCCAGTGGCGATATGATATGCCGGAGCGGCCGGTGTTTGTATTGAAGGTGCAGATCAGGGAGCCGGAGACCGTTCCATTCCCGGAATCAGAGACGGCCCTCCGGGAGAAAATGGTAGCAGCGCTGGCAAGCTATTGGGCCGCATTGCCGGAATCGGCCCAGGCAGATATAACAGATGTGGAGGCAGTGTACAGGCACTATGCCACGAAGCGGGAAGAACAACAGCCCTATGACAACAGCTTTTATATTGTCCATGTTTCCGTGACCAATGGCGTCTTACCGATAGAGCGGATCATGACAGCGGCTATGCAAGAAGAGAAGATATGAGCGCAATGAGGCGAAAGAACCGGGAACTGAGGTGTTCGTCACAGAGCGCAAAAAAACCACGGTGCCGTGAGCATTGCTCACGGCACCGTGGCTTTTATTGAGAAATCTGTTTTTCTGCCGGGGCCTTTCGCTTCGGCGGAAAGCCCAGAAGACAGAGAAGCGCACCCAAAAGGGGATGGAAAATCGGTTTTTGATTCCACTTTATGATCCGATAGAGAAACGGCCTGAGAACCGAGTATACATTCCCTACATCCACAAAGAAGGCGATACAAACAAAGAGTGAGGACAGGATACCGCAGAGAACAATGGTCAAAAGAGCCCGGCGAAGGCAACGAACCCACGGCTTTTCCGGGAGCTTGACTGCCGCGGCGAGAGACAATACTTGTACCAGCGACCAGCCCAGAAGCAATAAGAATACGGGCCGCACCACATACATCAAAGCTGCGGTCCAACGCGGGTCATAGTGAAAGCTTTGGATATCCTGGGCTGTGGGCAGGAAAAACCGATACAGCAGATAGATGGCCGCAGTCAATCCACAGCCCGCCGCAGCTTGGATCAGAGCGGTTTTTCGTCCTTCCGGCACCGGCGGGCCATAGAGGACAGTGTTGGCGTCTGTATCAAAAATCTCCGCTAACCGCAGGATCTGATCCACATCGGGCCGGGTGCGGCCGTTTTCATAGTTGGAGATCGTCTGCCGGGTGACAAACAACTGCTCTGCCAGTTCCTCCTGCGTCAGATGCTTTTGCTGACGCAGATCCCGAATGTTTTTTCCAATATCACGCATCATGCCTCACCTCACCGTCAGTCTATCAGAAACCGGGAGAAATGTCACGCAAGGAATCTTTTCTATGGTGCACTTTCAATGGAAAAAGCTTGCTCAGTTCGCCCGGAGGTGAATGGAGATATTCTCCAATCCGTAAAACGGCTCGGCGGCGGTGGGGGTCAGCCCCTCCAGCACATCAGACTCGTACAGTGTGGAGACCGTCTTGAAGCAGATGGGCAGGATGGGAGCCTGGCTCTGCAGGTACCGACACAGGCCCCGGAACGCTGCCTCCCGGTTTCCTCCGGAGCGGCAGCCCTCCAAAAGCTGATCGCATTGGAGATCGCTCCATCCACCGTAATTGAGACTGCCGCCGGTGGCGAACAGGGAGGAAACGTCCCAGTCCGCCGTCAGCCGTACCTCACCGTAATAAAGGTCAAAGCGGCCGGCGGTCAGTGCGGCGGTGTATTCCTCCCAAGGCAGCTCCACGGTTTCTGTGGCAGCGCCGGCAGCGGTGAAGGCGGCGGCAATCTGCCGGGCCATGGAGACTTTGAAGCTGTTTTCGCTGTTGACCAGCAGGCGCAGCGTGCGGCTGGGCCGGGTCTCACAGGCATTCAGAGCATCGGTGAAGGCCACCACGGAATCTGTCTGCTCCAAGTCTGCCGGATAGAGAGGGGACACCGGAGAAACGGGGAACTGCGCTGCTTTAGCGTGGCCGGAAAGTAAGCTGCTCACCAAGGCCCTGCGGCTGACGCCCAGAGAAAGGCAGCGGCGGAACGCGGCATCGTCCAGCCCCTTTGCGGAGACATTGATCCCAAGATACTGAAACACGGTGGTGTCGGCATCATCGTAGCTGACGCTGCCGGAAACGGCAACAGGGTCCGTGCCGGTGAGATCTGCCACGATCAGCTGCACATCCCGGGAAGAAAAGCGGTAGAGCATGGACTCCTGATCCGCTGTACCGGTGAGGGAGATCCGTTCCACCGGCTGACTGAGGTGCCGCCACCAGTTCTGGCTGGCGATCAGACAGCTTTCGCTGCTTTCGTCATAGAGGTAAGGACCGGTTCCCAGAGGGACGCTGTGCTTCTCTGTGCCGGACTTCAGAATGGGAATGTCCAGCAGAGCGGGCAGACCGGTATTGGGACGGTTGAGGGTCAGGGTCACCGTACCGTCCCCGGCGGAAATGCTTTTGACATCCGACAGCCGTCTGGCGTAGCGGGCGGAGCTGCGGGCGGCGTTGAGGGTGGTCTTCACGTCGGCGGCGGTGAGGGGAGATCCGTCGGAAAACACCACGCCGTCACGGAGGGTCAGCTTGTAGGTCAGCGTTTCCGAATCGTAGGTGTAGGATGCGCACAGCAGCGGCTGGGGCGTGAAGGTCTGATCCAGCCGGAACAGTCCCTCATAAAGGAGGGAGGCCACCGTCTGCTGAACGCCGTCGGGACAGGTGAGGGGATTCAGCGGCTGTCCCTCTAAATAGGGCAGGGCGAACACGGCGGGCAGACCGCTGTGCTCTTCCTCTACGGGGGTCTCCTCCGACGGAAAGGGCAATTCATCTGCGGAGGATTCGTCGATCTGGGCGCAGCCGGTCAGAAGGGAGAGGGTCAGAGTCAGGACCGCCGCCCAAGCGGTGATTCGTTTCATAGGCCCTCCTTCAGGGAAATGACGGCTACTTGGACGCCCCGCTGATCGCCCATTTTCCGGTGCGACCAGAACAGGTCGGGGCGGCAGGCGGTGCAGATACCGGAGACCTCGATCCGCTCCGGCAGCAGACTGGCGCGCAGCAGCCATTGGCGGTTCAGCCCGGCCAGATCCACATGAAATTTGGGACCTTTGACCGTGATATAGGCGTCGGCATTCGCTCCCAATGCGGCTTGCATGGCCTCCGGCACATCTCCGTCTGTCTCGAAGCAGCAGGGGCCGATGCAGGGGCCCAGCGCCGCCAGCAGCTCGGCGGGACGGCTCCCATAGGCCGCACCCATGGCTGCCACGGTTTTCTCCACGATCCCGGCGGCGCAGCCCCGCCAACCGGCGTGAACGGCGCCGATGGCCTGATGGACGGGGTCGCACAGCAGCACGGTGCCGCAGTCGGCGGAAAAGACCGTCAGGGGCAGACCGGGGACGTTGGTGATGAGAGCATCCACATCTGTGTAGTCCCGGGGACGGAGCAGACCCTTCCCAGCGTCCTCTGCCGTGACGGTGCGGATATTGGCGGTGTGGGTCTGCTGACTGAGGACCGCACGGGTCTCGTCCAGGCCCAGAACGGCAAAAAAGCGGCGGTAATTTTCCCGCAGCTTTTCCGGGCCGTCCCCCTGTCCGGGGCGGAGGTTCAGGCTGTCCCACGGTGCGGGGGACACGCCGCCCTTCCGGGTGGAAAAGCCGTGGGGGACATCATTCAAAACATCGGCGGTGAACCACACCAGACCGGTTTGCTCATGCTGTTGAAAGGGCATAGTTAACCTCGCTTGTTCTCTTAAAAAATGCCCTCTGGAAAGCCAGAGGGCAGGGATATGATATTTTCTGGAGTTCCCGTTCCCCTTTCGGCAGTGGGAAAGGGAAACGGGGAAAACTGATCAACGCCGCAGGGCGGCGCGGCTTGCACGGGATCTTACAGATCCGGGTGATACTCCTTGCAGGTGCACTTCTTCCACTTCAGCCCGCTGCCGCAGGGACAGGGATCGTTGCGGCCGATCTTCACGGTCTTTTTCACGGGCTGCTTTTTAGGCGTGGTGCCATCGCCGCCCACGTTCTCCACGGTGGCCTTGGCCACACGCTCCCGCTTGACCTCCTCGTCCTTCCGCAGACGGACGGAGTACAGGCGGCGGACGGTCTCATCCTGAATGGCAGAGACCATTTCCTCAAACATATCCAAGGATTCCCGCTTGTAGACGTCCACGGGGTTGTTGTTGCCGTAGCCCTGGAGCCGGACGCCCTGCTTCAGATCGTCCATGGCGTCGATATGATCCATCCAATATTCGTCTACCACCCGGAGCATGATGACACGCTCCAGCTCCCGCATGATGGGCGTGGTGACCTCCTGCTCCTTGGCCTCGTAGGTCTTTTCGGCGGCAGCGATAAACGCCTCGTCGAAGTCCTCCTGGGTCTTGGAGGGAATTTCCTCGTCGGAGAATTCCACGGCACCCTTGGCGAAGTAGATACCCTCCATGCCCTTGAGCATCTCGTGATACTGGGCGGCATCCAGATGCTGATTTTCACCGAAGGCCAGCGCCACATGGTTGCTGACGGAGGTGTGCATCATGTTCAGCACGGTCTCCTTGATGTCCAGACCGTCCAGCACCTGACGGCGCTGGGCGTAGATGATTTCGCGCTGCTTGTTCATGACGTCGTCGTATTCCAGAACGGACTTACGGGACTGGAAGTTGCGGCTCTCCACGGTGGTCTGGGCGTTTTCGATGGCACGGGTCAGCATCTTATTTTCGATGGGGGTGTCCTCGTCCAGATCGAATTTCTCCATCATGTTCTGGATGCGGTCGCCGCCGAACAGACGCATGAGGTCATCTTCCAGAGAGATATAGAACCGGGTCTCGCCGGGGTCGCCCTGACGGCCGGCACGGCCACGGAGCTGATTGTCGATCCGGCGGGATTCGTGGCGCTCGGTGCCGATGATGAACAGGCCGCCGGCCGCACGGACCTTTTCCGCTTCCTCCTTGATGATGGCCTTGTGATAGGCCATCCGCTCGGCAAACAGCTTCCGGGCGGCCAGAATATCGGCGTTGTCGGTGTCGGCGTAGCCGGTGGCGTCCACGATGACCTCCTCGGAGTAGCCGGCCTTCACCAGATCGGCCCGGGAGAGGTACTCGGCGTTGCCGCCCAGCATAATATCCGTACCACGGCCAGCCATGTTGGTGGCCACGGTGACGGCGCCCAGCTTACCGGCCTGAGCCACGATCTCGGCTTCCTTCTCATGGTTCTTGGCGTTCAGCAGATTGTGCTGAATGCCTTCCCGCTGGAGCAGATGGCTCAGCAGCTCGTTCTTTTCGATGGACACGGTGCCCACCAGAACGGGCTGGCCCTTTTCATGGCACTCCTTCACCTGCTGGATGACCGCCCGGAACTTGCCCGCTTCGGTCTTGTATACCACGTCGTGGTGGTCCACACGCTGGTTGGGGCGGTTGGTGGGGATCTCCACGATGTCCAGATTGTAGATGGTGCCGAATTCCTCCGCCTCAGTCATGGCGGTACCGGTCATACCGGACAGCTTATCGTACAGACGGAAGTAGTTCTGGAAGGTGATGGTAGCCAGGGTCTTGTTTTCACTGTTGACGTTGACGTGCTCCTTGGCTTCGATGGCCTGATGGAGACCGTTGGAGTACCGGCGGCCAAACATGAGACGGCCGGTGAACTCGTCTACGATGATGACCTCGCCGTCCTTCACCACGTAGTCAATATCCCGCTTCATGGTGCCGTGGGCCTTCAACGCCTGATTGATGTGGTGGTTCAGCGTGGCGTTGGAGGGATCGGACAGGTTCTCCACATGGAAGAATTCCTCCGCCTTGGCAATGCCGGAAGCGGTGAGGGTGGCTGTCTTGGCCTTTTCGTCCACGATATAGTCGGCATCGATGTGGGAGTCCTCTTCCTCCTTATCGTCCACCTGCACAACTACCTTTTTCTTCAGGCGGGAGACGAACATCTCCGCCATATCGTACATCTGGGTGGACTTTTCGCCCTGACCGGAGATGATCAGGGGAGTACGGGCCTCATCGATCAGGATGGAGTCCACCTCGTCCACGATGGCGAAGCTGTGGCCCCGCTGCACCAGCTCGCTGGAGTAGATGCACATATTGTCGCGGAGGTAGTCGAAGCCCATCTCGTTGTTGGTGCCGTAGGTGATGTCGGCGGCGTAGGCGTCCTTGCGCTGCTGAGCGGTGAGGCCGTGGATGATGAGGCCCACCTTCAGACCCAGGAAGCGGTGGACCTTGCCCATCCACTCGGAGTCACGCTTGGCCAGATAGTCATTGACGGTGACAACATGGACACCTTTGCCCGTCAGCGCATTCAGATAGGCGGGGAGGGTGGCCACCAGGGTCTTGCCTTCACCGGTCTTCATCTCGGCAATCCGGCCCTGATGCAGCACGATGCCGCCCACCAGCTGCACCCGGTAGGGGCGCATACCCAGCACACGGTCCGCGGCCTCCCGCACGGTGGCAAAAGCCTCCGGCAGAATGTCATCCAGGGTCTCGCCGTTGGCAAGACGCTCCTTGAACTCCGGGGTCTTGGCCTGAAGCTCTGCATCGGTGAGGGCCTTGTATTCGTCGCCCAGCGCCTCGATCTTGTCCACAATGGGGTAGATGGATTTCAGCTCCCGGGAGCTGTAATCACCAAAGATGGATTTCAAAAGTCCCATAGGTTATAAAACATCCTTTCGCACTCCCGTCCGTTTCCGGGCGGAAGGAAAATATACCATGTATAAGTGGGTGCGCACACAAGCACCCACAATAAAACAAGCATACTATATCATATTCACTCCGGGATTGCAAAGAAAAATGGGAAAGATACGAAAAAAGTTTACAAAGTGTGGACCGTTCAGCGGGGATACGGAGTTTGCCAGAGAGAAGTTTTCAATTTTCTTCTTGAATCGACATCCATCAATGGCGGACTACGGGACCGTGCCGCAGCCACACTATCCTGTTTTTTGTGCAGAAAGGTGAGAACGGCCGGGAAAACGCCGGCATATTCCGGCAAACCCGGTAAAATGACCGGAGAAGTTCGCGAAACCTTTCTTGTGCTTTCCGGGGCCTTGTGTTAAGATGATCTTAACAGGAAACAACGCGGAAAACCCGGATGAAAAACAGAAGGAGGCCCATTATGAAGCTAAGCTTTTACGGCGCTGACCAGTGCGTGACCGGCAGCTGTCACTGTCTGGAGGTCAACGGCAAAAACATCCTGATCGACTGCGGCTTGCAGCAGGGACGGGACGAGGTAAACAACGAAGCCCTGCCCTTCCATCCCGGCAGCATCGACTTCGTGCTCATCACCCACGCCCATATCGACCATACCGGCCGGGTGCCCATGCTGGTGAAGCAGGGCTTCCAGGGCCGCATCCTCACCACCCGTGTGACGGCCAACCTCATGGACATCATGCTGCTGGACTCCGCCCACATTCAGGAGTCCGACGCCGAGTGGAAAAACCGCAAGGCGGCCCGTTCCGGCGCCCCCAAGGTGGAGCCGCTGTATACCATTGAGGATGCGGAAAATGTGAAGCAGTACGTCACCACCTGCGAATACGGCGAGGATGTGGAACTGTGCGAGGGCGTCAGCGTCCGCTTTGACGACGCAGGGCATCTGCTGGGCAGCGCCTGCATCACCGTGACCGCTACGGAGAACGGCGTCACCAAGAAGCTGATCTTCTCCGGCGACCTGGGCAATGTGGATCAGCCCATCATCCGGGACCCCAGCCACTTTGGGGGCGCGGACTACGTCATCATGGAGTCCACCTACGGCAACCGCAACCACACCGAGGTGTGGAGTTACACCGAGGATCTGGCGAAAATCATCGATGACACCATGGCCAAGGGCGGCAACGTGGTGATTCCCGCCTTCGCCGTAGGCCGCACCCAGGAACTGCTGTACTTCATCCGGGAGATCAAGGATAAGCAGTTGGTGAAGTCCAACCCGGATTTCCCGGTTTACATCGACTCGCCTCTGGCCCGCCGTGCCACCACCATTTTCACCGGCGATCTGGACGGCTATCTGGATGCCGACGCGCTGGCGCTGGTGCAGGACGGCACCCACATGTTCAACTTCTCCAACCTCCGCATGACGGAGACGGTGGAGGAATCCAAGGGGCTGAACGAGGACGGCATTCCCAAGGTAATTATCTCCGCCTCCGGTATGTGCGACGCGGGCCGTATCCGTCACCACCTGAAGCACAACCTCTGGAAGCCGGAGTGCACCATCGTGTTCGTGGGCTATCAGGGGGAGGGCACCTTGGGCCGCTCTCTGCTGGAGGGCGTCAGAAGTGTGAAGCTCTTCGGCGAAGAGATCGCCGTTCACGCCAAGATCGTGAACTTCCAGGGCCTTTCCTCCCATGCCGACCGGGATCACCTGCTGGCGTGGATCGCTGACATCAAGGCCCCCAAGCCCCAGCACGTGTTCATCGTCCACGGCGACCGGGAGGTGGCTCCCTATTTCGCCGAGAGCGTGGAAAAGCTGGGCTTCACCGCCCATGCGCCCCAGTACACCGAGGTCTATGATCTGATCGATGATAAGATCGTGGCTCCCGGCTATCTGCCGGAGCGAAAGGCCAAGGCTGTGGGCGGCCAGCGGGTCAGTTCTGCTTACGAGCGTCTGGTGGCGCTGGGTCAGCGGATGGTGGACGTCATCCACCGCTCCAAGGGCCGGGACAACAAGACCCTTGGCCGCTGGGCGGATCAGCTCCGGCAGCTTCTGGACAAGTGGGAGGAATCCTGATAGAATATACCTACCCGCAGGGTACGCCGCACGGCAGCGGGGGCGATGCTCCCCGCTGCCGTGCGTTTTCGAGACTTGTAAGCCACCAAAAACGGATCGGTTCAAGTGGTGCAGGAAACCCAAACAGGTCTTTCCTGTACACATCCATCCCTGCCGCTGCGGAATCGAGAACCATCTGAATTCAATTGAGAATAAAAGGGATAAAAGCCATGGAAGCATTGGAAAAAGGCAGCGTCTATACCGCCGTTATTGACGGCTATTCCAGCGAGGGGCTGGGGATCGCCCGGGTAAACGGGGCGGTGGTGTTCGTGCCCCACGCCGTCCGGGGGGAGGAGATCGACCTCCGGATCACCAAGGTGATGAAAACCTCCTGCGCCGGCGAAATTGTAAAGATCCATAATCCGTCTCCCGAACGCATGGAGCCGGAGTGCCCCTATGCCGGGAAGTGCGGCGGCTGCGCCTACCGTCACCTCACCTATCCGGAGGAGCTGTGGGCCAAGCGCCAGCGGGTGCAGGACGCTTTGACCCGCATCGGCGGACTGGATCTGACTGTGGAGGAGATCCTGGGAGCAAAAAATCCGGAGCATTACCGCAACAAGAGCCAGTACCCCGTGGGGGCTGACGGCTCCATCGGCTTTTTTCAGGCTCGGACCCACAAGGTTGTGACCATCCGCCGCTGTCTGATCCAGACGGAGGCCGCCGACCGCACCGCCCAAGCGGTGGGGGAGTGGATGCGCCGCTACAAGATCTCCGCCTACGATGAGACCACCGGAAAGGGCCTCGTGCGCCATGTCTGCGTCCGGGTGAACCGGAAAGGCGAAAGCCTTTGCTGCGTGGTGGTCAACGGCAATAAGGTGCCGCGGGAGCCGGAGCTGGCGGCCTATGTCACCACCGCCGTGCCCCATACCGTGGGCGTCCTGCTGAACAGCAACACCCGCCGGGGCAATGTGGTCTTAGGGGACAAATATCGGACGCTGTTCGGCCGGAATTATCTGATGGACACCCTCTGCGGCCTGGAATTCAAGCTGTCCATGCCATCCTTCTATCAGGTAAACCGGGATCAGGCGGAGGTGCTGTACGGCAAGGCGCTGGAATTCGCGGGCCTTACCGGGAATGAAACGGTATTAGACCTCTACTGCGGTATCGGTACCATTACCCTGTGTCTGGCAAAGGCAGCCAAACGGGTCATCGGCGCGGAGATCGTGCCCCCCGCCATCCGGGACGCCAAGGAGAACGCCCTCCGCAATCACATCGAAAACGCGGAGTTTTTCTGCGGAGACGCGGCGGACATCGCTGCCAAGCTGGAGAGCGACGGCCTGCGCCCGGATGTAGTGACGGTGGATCCGCCTCGGAAGGGACTGGCTCCGGCGGTCATCGCCTCCGTGGCAGCCATGGGGCCGGAGAAGGTGGTCTATGTCTCCTGCGACCCGGCGACGCTGGGCCGGGACGTGAAGATCTTCCGGGAGTTCGGCTACGAGGCCAAGCGGGCCGCCGCCGTGGATATGTTCCCCGGCACCGCCCATGTGGAGACGGTTGTCTTGCTTTCCAAGGGCGAGGTCGACTCGAAAAAGATTCGGGTTGAGTTCTCTTTGGAAGATATGGATATGT
>OIXG01000341.1_pt1 | contig 59392 bp, 55 predicted proteins | sample 1587731 | NCBI WGS metagenome assembly OIXG01 (sample SAMEA3888908, study PRJEB22519) | human gut metagenome | biome: human gut; feature: human-associated habitat; material: faeces | place: Denmark | collected 2010 | reverse complement strand
TTATATTTGGATAATATCGGCGGCGGTTCGGCATAACAATTTCAAACAAGTTTGATTGTTCTTCCCTCACCTTGCACTATATTTGTAGTGTCAAGCAAACTGAAAATGGATTCAATCAAACAAATCTACAGAATCGGCCACGGTCCGTCCAGCAGCCACACAATGGGGCCGATGCGCGCCGCAGCCATGTTTCTGAAACGCATCGGATGCCGGCCGGCAACACAATTCAAAGTGACGCTCTACGGAAGCCTCGCCGCAACGGGCAGAGGACACTTCACGGACAAGGCAATCATAGATTCCCTGTCTCCAATAGCACCTGTCGAAATCGTTTGGAAACCGGAAATATTTTTGCCTTTCCACCCGAACGGCATGAAATTTGAAGCCTACAACGCAACCGAACTAATCGACTCTTGGACAGTATACAGCATCGGCGGAGGCACGCTTGCCAACGAAGAATTCAACGAGCAAGCAACACGCAACGTGTACGACAAAAGCAGCATCAGCGACGTTCTTGAATGGTGCGAGCAAACCGGCTATTCCTATTGGGAATACGTCGGACAAAGCGAAGGCCCCGAAATATGGGAATATCTCCAAGAGGTATGGACGGTGATGCAACGCGCCGTCAAACGCGGACTCAATACCGAAGGAATCATCCCCGGCGGATTAGGATTGCGCCGAAAAGCGCTGAACTACTACGTGCGTTCCGGAGGCATGTCGGGAAGCATGAAAAGCCGAGGACTGATATACGCCTATGCGCTTGCCGTAGCCGAAGAAAATGCGTGCGGAGGCAAAATAGTGACAGCCCCGACGTGCGGCTCTTGCGGCGTGATGCCAGCCGTGCTCTACCACTTGAAAGAAGCCCATGGCATACCGGACGAGCGGATCATCCGCGCTTTGGCCACTGCCGGATTGTTTGGCAACGTGGTGCGCACGAATGCTTCCGTATCGGGCGCAGAAGTGGGCTGCCAAGGCGAAGTGGGAGTGGCATGCGCTATGGCCGCAGCCGCAGCCTGCCAACTCTTCGGAGGCACGGTTTCGCAAATCGAATATGCCGCCGAAATGGGGCTGGAACACCATCTCGGACTGACGTGCGACCCCGTATGCGGACTGGTGCAAATACCATGTATCGAACGTAACGCATTTGCCGCCGCACGAGCTTTCGACGCCAATTCATACGCCAATTTCACAGACGGGCGCCACCGAGTCAGCTTCGACCAAGTGGTGGAAGTGATGAAGCGCACGGGACACGACCTCCCAAGCCTTTACAAAGAAACTTCCCAAGGCGGGCTTGCCGCCAACTTCGACGACTGACGCACGCGATTCGAATTGGTTAAAAAACACAAACGCGCCACGGATATGTCAATCAAAATCCGCGGCACGTAGCGCAATTGCGGCCGTTAATCTATTTTTAATTGCTTGTCGCATGCGATTTTATTATCTTTGTATAAGATAAGCTGCATCTCGGCATAATCGCTCAAACAAGTTTGGCGCTTCTGCTCTCGATTTGCGGTATCTTTGTATAAGATAAGCTGCATCTCGGCATAATCGCTCAAACAAGTTTGGCGCTTCTGCTCTCGATTTGCGGTATCTTTGTATAAGATAAGCTGCATCTCGGCATAATCGCTCAAACAAGTTTGGCGCTTCTGCTCTCGATTTGCGGTATCTTTGTGTAGTTAAGATAAGATACATTGCAATAAGTATGGACCGCAAAATCCACATCAACCGGGCAACCACACTGACAATCGCGACACATGCCATCATTTTGGGCATCGTGTTCGTCCTGCCGGAAATCATATTCAGCGCAGCAATCGGCCATCGCCCCGACGGTCCTCGATACTTTGAAATCTATACCCACACGCTGCTTTTCATCGCCACATTTTATATCAACTACTTCATCCTCGTCGACAAACTGCTATTCAAAAACCACATCATCGCCTACATCATAACGGCATTGCTGTTTGCCGCGTTGATGGTTGCATTAAGCAACGTGGCGCAACACCTATGGATAAACGTTGTCCACGACATCCGGCCCCACGAGCTGCACAAACACGCCCACCATGGCAAAAACTTTTTCATCGCCGGCATCGTGGTGCGCGACTATGTCATGCACCTCCTCACCATCGGGCTGAGCATCGCCGTAAAAATGGGACTGCGATGGGCTAAATTTGAAAAAATGAACGAAAGAATCATTTCCGAACAACGCGAGATGGAACTCCACAACCTAAAAAACCAGCTAAATCCCCACTTTCTGTTCAACACCCTCAACAATATTTACGCGCTGACAAGCATCGACACGGCAAAAGCACAAGACGCCATACTGCAACTGAGCAAACTGCTCCGATACACCCTCTACGAAAACGACAACCGCGAAGTAGAACTTAGCAAGGAACTGCTGTTCGTCAGAAGCTACATCGAGCTCATGAAGCTTCGCCTCAGCGACAACAACAAATTGCATGTCGAAATCTACGACGGGCCGACAGATGGATTGACCATCGCGCCGATGATGTTCATCGCCCTAATCGAAAACGCCTTCAAACATGGCGTCAGCGGTTCGCACCCGTCGAACATCGACATCCGCATATCGCTGAAAGATTCAATTATATGCTGCCACGTCGAAAACAGCTTGTTCCAAAAACAAAAATCCGACAAAAGCGGCTCCGGAATCGGATTGTCCAATTTGACAAGGCAGCTTTCCCTGCTCTACGAAAACAAACACAGCTACCACGCCGGAATCGCCGGCAAACGCTATGTGGCAGAATTAACCATCGACCTCAATAAAACCGCAAAATCATGACCGATATCGTTCTCAACTGTTGTGTCGTCGACGACGAACCCTTGGCACGCCAACTGATATGCAGCTTCATCGAAAAAACGCCTTTCTTGCAACTAAAAGGCTTGTTTTCATCGGCATCGGAAGCAGTAAAATGCATTGTGTCCGGACAAATGAACCTTGTATTCCTCGACATTCAAATGCCCGAATTGGACGGTCTGGAATTTGCGAAAATCATCCCGCCCGAATGCAGGATAATATTTGTCACGGCATTCGAAAAATATGCAATCGAAGGATTCCGCAACAATGCAATCGACTACTTGCTCAAACCTGTAAGCTACAACGAATTTCTCTCTGCCGCCAATCGCGCGCTTCAATGGGAAAAGCTCAAAGCCAAAGCAGAAACCGCTTCGCCCGACGAAAATCGCTTCATCATCGTCAAAAGCGAATACAAGCTCATCCAAATCGACACCCGAAAAATCCTATATATCGAAGGACTGAAAGACTATGTGAAAATATACACCGAAGATTCGCCCAATTGCATTCTCTCGTTGATCAACATGAAGACGCTCGAACACAGCTTGCCCGAAGGGCGTTTCCTGCGCGTCCATCGCTCATTCATCGTTCAAGCGTCGAAAATTCAAGTCATCGAACGCAACCATATCGTTTTTGGCAAAAAGCACATTCCGATTTCCGAATCATACAAAAAGACGTTTTCCGACTACTTGCAGCGGCACACCATCGCTTCGGGAAAAATGCCCGGCGACAGCACGCAGCCCGAACAATAGCGTCAGACCACTTTCACCACGACAACCCTCTTCGACGAAGAAGACACAGAGAACTCCGCGCCTTGCCGATGCCCGACAAGCCAAATTATCTTTTGGCCTGCGCATAAGACCCATGCACGGCGCTTCTCCGACAACGAAAATTTGTGGTCGGTGAAATAATCGCTTAATTTCTTCGAACCCCTCATTCCGAAAGGCCGAAACCGGTCGCCCTCGCGCCAATGCCTCAACGTCAAAGTCTCCGTCAATATCGACTCGTCGAAATATGCAATCGAGCCATCTCGGAGGAAAGAAAAATTTTCATTCCGTTCCACAACTGAAACTGACAAATTTACAGGCAGATCCGAAATCCGATCCAAGGAGAATCGCCATTCGCTTTCGTCCCGAGCGCATTCCGAACGCGCATGAATCAGAATCACGCCCCTGCCGATTTCCGCCACATAGCCCAATGCCTCAAAAACAGCGCCCGTCCTTCCTGTCGCCACCGCCCTGCCAATCAGCGCGGATTGCGTGGAATTGAAGCCATAAGGCATCAGCAATTCATGCAACACGGTCGATTTCCCATCGGCTGCATCGGCCAAAAGCGCGCAATCAATCCGCACGCATTGCCCTGCCTTGCTCACCATGCGCCGCCGATAAGCATCTATCGCTTGATGGAACACAGCCTTGCACCCGCTCAAATTATCCATGGTAGCCTTGATGCCTTGCTCTGCGGCAGGGAAACACTCCCTGACGACAGGCATGATCTTATTGCGAATCTTGTTTCTTGCATAATCACTTTCGGAATTCGTGCTGTCGACAACATAATCCTCGCCTTTTTCGCAAAGATATCGTTCGATATCGTGCCGCCCGACGCAAAGAAGCGGACGGATAACCCGCCCGTTTCGAGGACGCATCCCCGACAATCCGGCCACTCCGGTCCCCCGAAACAAATTCAGGAAAAATGTTTCCACGTTGTCATCCAAATGATGCGCAACGGCAATCGCGGCACACCTTTGCTCGCGCCTCATTTCTTCAAACCAGCGGTAGCGCAGCTCCCTGCATGCCATTTCCACCGACACATGATGCGCTTGCATGTAGGCCGACACGTCGAAATGCTTCACAAAGCACGAAACATCCCGTTTCCGGCACAAATCGTGCACAAAACGCTCGTCGCGATTCGACTCGTCGCCACGCAAATGGAAGTTGCAATGAACGGCCACGCAATCATATCCCAAATCAAGCAACACACAAAGCAACGCCACAGAATCAGCCCCACCGCTCAACGCGACAAGCAGACGGCCTTCTGCCGGCATTTCCCGGCTCTGCATAAATGCCCTAATTCTTTTCGAAAATTGATTTTCCATATTTACAAAAGATACCGCAAATCGAGTGCAGAAGCGCCAAACTTGTTTGAGCGGTTATGCCGAGATGCAGCTTATCTTATACAAAGATAAAGCAAATCGAGCGCAGAAGCGCCAAACTCGTTTGAGCGGTTATGCCGAGATGCAGCTTATCTTATGCAAAGATACGGCAACGAATGCAATGAATAATCATGAGCCGGGCTTTTCTTATTTTTCTCAGCACAAAACGCCCCCGCCAAAACAAAAAATTCCGAAAACGAATATCGTTTCGGAATTTTATTCTAATATTATGACAAATGTTATTTTACTTTCGCTGCCAATTCTGCACCGGCTTTAAATTTAACAACTTTCTTTGCCGGAATTGTGATTTTCTGTTTTGTTGCCGGATTGATACCAGTTCTTTCTCCTTTTTCAACAACAGCAAATGTTCCAAAACCGATAAGAGATACTTTGTCGTTCTTTGCCATAGCGTCCGATACTGCGCAAATCGTTGCATCCAACGCGTTCTTCGCCTGTACTTTCGTCAAATTCGCTTTTTCTGCGATTGCATTAATTAATTCTGCCTTGTTCATAATAGTGATATTTTAGGTTTATAATTTCTCCGACAAATGTATGGCATTCTGATGAATATACCAACAAATAATAAGTTTTTTTTCAAAATCCTTTCAATTGACAAATATATTCATGAATTTTATGGTATAAAAATCGAAAACCACGACTATTTTTCGTCATTTCTGTTCATTTCGCGCAAGAGAATCATAAATCATCTCAAAAATCTTAAATCTTGCGCCTATTTCGCCAAATGCCGGATTCTTCCGGCTCGGGCAAACCCGATTGCATAAAAAGATATATATCAAATCATTCTTCGGATCTACCCAAAAGCTTGTTCCCGTAAAACCGGTATGCCCAAAAACAGAAGGATCGGCCTGCTCGCATATCGAAGAATATTCCGGATATTCAACATTCGGCTTGTCAAATCCGAGCCCGCGATAAGAATTGGGCGATTTCGACATCGTGAACGTATCGACCGTTTCTTTCGACAATATCTGCACACCGCCATACATGCCGTCGTTCAGCCACATTTGGCATAACTTTGCCAAGTCGTTGGCGTTCGAAAACAATCCTGCATTGCCTTGAATCCCGCCGGTAAAAGCGGCTGTTTCGTCGTGAACCACGCCTTGCACATACCCTCCGCGAAAATATTCATCCAATTCGGTGGCGGCAATTTCATTCTTATCGAAGGATTCAAGCGGCCGATACACGGTCCTATACGCGCCGATACGATGGAAAATATTATCGTACACGTACTTATCATGCCTGATGCCTGTCATATTTTCCTCTGCCTGCCGAAGCATGCAGAAATTCAGGCAACTATATACATAATCGCGATCGTCGCGCAGCTTGATGTTATAAATAATATTCATAATCGTATCGGCAGTCGGCTTTCCGACATACAATTTTTCGCCGATGCGACAATTATAGACATCCGTTTTTACCGGCGAGGTTATGTCGGAACGGACGCGCGCATTGTCGTTGATGTATGCGCCTCCTGCAAAACGCGAATAGCCGTCGGCCTTTCGTCCGACCACGAGAGCGCCTTCGTAGCTTGTCGAATCGGTCATGATCGCATACATGTTCAATGACGGTGGCATTCCCGTTTCGTGATACAACAAGTCGCGTATCGTCAAAGCGCCTTTCTCCGTATTTTTCAATTCCGGAATATAATCGCCGAGACGGCCATCCAAACTCAGTTTTCCATCGTCTATCGCTTTCATCACGCCGGAAAGCATCCCCGACGCTTTCGACACGGAAGCAAGGTCGTAGAGCGTTTCGCCATCGACCGCCGTGCGACGCTGCAAATCGGTGTACCCGTAGTTTTTATTCACAACGACTTTTCCATGGCGGGCCACAAGCACTTGGCATCCCGGGAATGCGCCTTCCGCCACCGCAAGCGACGTTATCGAATCGATTTGCTCCACAAGACGCGCATCAAGCCCGACCTCTTCCGGCATTCCGTAGCCTAACCGGGAAGCCATGACATCAATGCCCGCGCCTGCCTCAGCGACGCCGTCGACAGTGACCGGAATACGTCCCGTAGCTGCTATTCCGCCAAACACCACTTGCGCCGCATATTCTTGTGCATATTCTTGCGCTTCGTATGCTTCCACCACCGCGCTGCAATTCGCAATCTGCCTGCTATAAGCAGAAAGGTCGTAAGGCTTCACGAAAAATACCAAAATGATTTTCTTGCCTCCGATTCGATTGACGAGCGTCGACACAATATTTTGGGACGATTGCGACTTGTCGAACACGCCGACAATGACAGTTTCCGCGTCTGCATTGGCCTTCACCCATGCATTTACTTCCGTCAGATGACGGGTCTCCACGTTCGTATAAAGTTCGCAAGTGTTCAAAAAAGTTTTAGTGTCATTCGCATTTTTCCCGACTGCGACAGCGCATATTTTCTTATCCAAGCCCTTCACAGGCAACAAGGAAGAATCATTCTTCAAAACAGTCATCGCCGCTGCATACAATTTGCGCATCACAAGTTCTGCTTCGCGCGTATTGATTCTGTCGAGAAGCCCGTTGATTTCCACCGGCTTGTAATTGTTCAAGCCCAATGCATATTTATAGGCAAGAATCTTTTTGCACGACTTTTCTATCGCAGCGCGTTGTTGTCCGCCTTTTTTGTAGTAGGAAAGCAATTCCTGAAAACTCCGTTCCAAATTATAAGGTTCCAAAAGCACGTCGGCTCCGGCCTTGAATGCTGCAAGCCCGTTCGATTTGCCTTGGCGCGCACCGCGCATGGTGAGCGCATCGGTAAATACCAATCCTTCAAAGCCCATTTCGTCTTTCAGCAATTTAGTCGTTACATCGGCAGAAAGCGACGTCGGCACATTGCCGGTATGGAGCGCCGGCACATTCAAATGCGCAACCATCACGCCACCAAGCCCTGCATCGATATAATTTCTAAACGGCAGCAAGTCGATTGCTTGAATGCTTGCCAACGAGCGATCCACGACGGGCAGCGTCTTGTGGGAATCTGCAATCGTATTCCCATGTCCGGGAAAATGCTTCGACACCGACAAGATGCCGGCATCTTCCAAGCCGCGAGAATAAGCAACGCCCTTGCCCGACACGTTGAGCGCATCTTCGCCAAACGACCGAGTGCCGATTACGGGATTGCGCGAATCGCTGTTGACATCGATTGTCGGTGCGAAATTGGCATTGACGCCAACCAACTTGCATTCTCTCGCCATTTCTTGCCCGTATTCGTAGAGCAACCTATCGTCTTGAATCGCGCCAAGCATCATATTTTTGGGAAAACGTGGCGTTTTAGGCATCCTCATCGACAAGCCCCACTCTCCGTCGAGCCCGACAAGCACAGGCAAATCGGAAATTTCATTGACGTAATTGGCCAACTTGGCATGATTTTCCGCAGGCCCGTCCGAAAAATAAGCCCATCCTATATGATAACGGTCCACTACTCGTTTTATCTCTTTCTTCGTCGCAGCCATTTCCGAATCCGACGTGCGAAACACTTGCGCGATAAGCTGGCCGACACGTTGTTCGGCCGTCATCGAATTGTACACCGAATCGACCCAAGCGTTCATTTCTGCCTGCGGCGCCTTCGACAACACCAAAGGTATTTTGGCATTAATCCCTGTGAATGCAAGAATGCATCCCAACAACAATACGTTTCTTTTCAACATATCCTTAATTTTCTATTATATACATTCGTTTGGTACGATCTGCCTGAATCGGCGAATCCAGCGTCTTCAAGTAATCTACAAAATCATATTTCATGAACCGGTTGCTCCGCGACACGATTTTGCCTTTCTTAAACGAGACAAGGCGATCGCCACCGTTATATACATAATCGATTGTCGCCACTTTGTAAAGTTTATCCGGATCGAGCGGATTCCCGTTTATCGTAATATTCACGGCTTTGCCGTCTTTTGCCCCGAACGACAATTGCCGGCTCACTGCCTGCCCGCCCGTTGCCACTATTTCATTCAAGCACGATTGCAGCGTCTTGCCATCCAATTCTACAATCAAAACGCTGTTGGGGAAAGGCACCATCGTCATAATCTCGCCCATCGAAACCATGCCTTTCCGAAGCGGCTGCCGGATTCCTCCTTTATTTGTAACAGCCAAATCGACAGGCTCTCCATGCACTTTCGAGCCTATCGCGTAGATCACATCGGCCACCCAATTGCACAATTCGTCCGAATCGTCGGGCATGTCGTCGGCAGAACGAGCCACCTCTACGGCCATCACTCGCTCCACTTCCCTGTCGAAGGGGGCAAGCCATTCTTCCGTCGCTTTGTCCAACCGATTGTCGTAGCGATTGTCGATAGGCAGCAATTCATAATCCGGCACTTCGTCGAGATCGTCGAGGTCGATCGTGATTTTGCCCAAATTGACGCCATTGACACCGGTTTGCGTCACTAGCACCTTTTCGCCGTCCAAATTGGTAAACACATAATGATGATCGCCTTTGGCCGGATTGATTTCCGTATGGGAATGGCCACCGATAATCAAATCTATATTATGTGTCGTCAAAGCCATGACGCTATCGCAAGGCAACGATGGAATGCTTTGATATCCCAAATGGGAAAGCACGATGGCATAGTCGGCTTCTCCCTTGCTTTTCAAACTGCCCGCGATGCTGTCGGCCAACGCGACGGGCCAACGGTATTTCATGCCTTCATAGTTTTCTGCCACAACCAAATTGTCCGGATCACACCCGACGCCAATCACCGCAATTTTTTTGTCGCCATACGTTTTCACGACAAACGGCTTGATTCGTCCGGCAAGAGGAGTTTCCGAAAAGTCATAATTGGCGCAAACCACTTGGGCCTTCAATATGTCGTAATTGCGTTTCAACGAATCCAACCCGTCGTCGAATTCATGATTGCCAATCGCAGCAACCTCGTAACCCATGCGATTCATCAATTCATATTCCACCCTTCCTCCAAAAAGTGAATAATGCATGAATCCCTGCACATCGTCGCCCGCATCGACAAGCAGCACATTGTCTTCCGACTCGCGTATGCTGTCGATGGCCACTTGCATCCGCAACATGCCACCCGCTTCTTTCGAGCGCATCGGACGAACGTTGCCATGCACGTCGTTTGTATGCAATATAACCAAATCTTCGGCATAGCCATTTGCCACCGACATGGGCAACATAGCAATTGCCAATAATTTCCAAATTTTCATCATGTTTGATTTAACGCCTACGAAAATAGGCATTTTTACCCATTCCCCCGCAACAAGAAAGGCATTTTTTGCAAAATCAAATAATCCCCATTTGCTTCATCAAAAACGAAGCATTCGCATTTTCCGCCACTCCCGTGCGGATTCGATACGAAAATGTCAATCGTTCGCCTTCTATATCCGCTTCAAACCGGAAATTCCGCACTTGCTTTGGGAAAGTTTCCGCCAACGAGCCAAGCGCCAAATCGTGTGTCGCGATAATCCCCGCCACCGGCAATTTCACCAATTTTCCGACAAGGCCGAGTGAACCTTTCTGCTTGTCGGCCGAATTTGTCCCTCGCAAAATCTCATCAAGCACGACAAACATGCGCTCGCCGGACTCTGCGCGACGCACAATTTTTTCCAATCGGGAAAGTTCTGCGAAAAAGTAAGAAGCGCCTTCCGCCAACGAATCGGAAGTTCGAATCCCCGTAAACAACGATGCTTTCGAAAATGTCATTTCTTCCGCACACACAGGAGCGCCTATTTCCGCGAGCAAATAATTGACTGCGACTGTGCGCAAATAGGTGCTTTTTCCGGCCATATTGGCCCCTGTCACCACAAAAAATGACGATTCCCGAAGCGTCTCCACATTGTTTCTCACACACAATTCCCGCGAGATAAGCGGATGCCCTGCATTTTTCGCTTCCAAAACCACATCGCCGTCCACGTCGCAAACAGGATAAGCATAATCCGGATTATTGAATGCAAACGCCCCCAGCGAGCAAAACGCATCCATGTCGGCAATCGCGTCTTTCCATGCTTCCAAATCCTTGGAATACGTTTTCATCCACCGGTCGATATTGTTCAGCTGCCGCCAGTCCCAAAACAAAAAACCATTCAAAATAGCGAATCCAAACACATTATATCGCTGATCAAGATTGTTGAGATAGCGCGCCAATTGCCGCGTAGCCGACGAAGCCCCGCCACTCTTGCCCGACAGTCTCGACCGGATGGCGCAAAGCGCTTGGGAGCCAAACGATTCTTCTTCTATCGCCTTGAACAATTCGGAATAGCGCGACAAGCGTCCCACCGCCCCCGACAACCATTCATGCAAACGCCCGACACGCTTCGACTGCAACGACGAGGCTATCAAAGCGGCAAGAAACACATAAACTATGACATTACCCGATATCAAGCCCAAAGCCGCCAACACCGACAAAACGACAAAAACAGGCACAATGGCCCAAACCGCCACTCTACGAACGATGCCAATGGAAAAATCGGGAATTTCGCCAATTTCGCCGGAATCGCCGTTTGCCTGCCATGCCGTTGCCGCCAATTTCAATCGAAAGTCCCTTTTCCCCGACAACTCGCGAACGGCATCTTGTCGGTTCTCAACCTCATCCACTATCCGCTCCGGATGCAACATCCATTCTGCAAGCCGCCCATGTCCGAATGGCGTGACTGTCGAATTTAAAAGCGAAAAAATCGAATGCCGGCCAAACAAGTCGATATCAAAAGAAAAATCATGCGCAGCATCAATATATTCCCTGCCATCCGGAAGCCCGTCAAGATTCAAATCCATTCTGGTTATTTGCCCGATGGCCCAATCCATTTTGGCAGTTTCCGAATCTTTCAGTTGCGAAATTCGCGCACTAAACTTGACAAGCCACAAAAAAGCGGCCATTCCCGCAACAAACAACATGGACGCTTTTGCCGGCTGGTGCCAAAACAAGACGACTGCCACAAACGCCGCCACAAAAACAAGCAGCCGCAACCCTGCAACCGCCATGCTTTTTCGCGACAACGCGCGAACACTGCGGCGGCAATCTTCCACTACCGCGCCATAATACACGCGAGGATTAATGCCGCCCTGCTCCATTCGTCAAATCATTAAGCAATTGCTGCGCAGTCGTTTTCGCACAATCCATCTTTCCAAGACGTTGAGCCACCAACGCATAGCCTTCTTCCATCGCTCTTCTTTCCGCCGTGTCGCCGAGCAAAGGCCGAAGCAATTTTGCCATGCCATCGGCCGTGCATTGGTGCAACAATAGCTCCGGCACGACTTCTTTCCCCGCAATAAGATTCGGCAACGATACATAGCGCACTTTTAAAATCCGCTTGAACAAAGCATACGTCATGCTCGAACCATTGCCGCGATAGCACACGACCTGCGGCGTGCCCATGATGGCCGTTTCCAACGTTGCCGTGCCGGAAGTGACCACCGCCGCTTTCGAATACGCCAACAACGCATACGTAGCGTCGCGCACAATGCGAATCCCGTCAGGACAAACAGTGCGATAAAAATCTGTTTCTATGCCCGGAGCAGCAGCCACAACCGCTTGGAATCCGGCAAACCGGCGGGCGGCATCGGCCATCAATGGCAGATTATTCCGGATTTCTCCGATTCGCGAGCCGGGCAGCAATGCAATCAACGGCACATCGGCCGACACGCCTGCCAATTTCCGAAATTCTTCTTCGCTCGGCAATGCTTGGCGTGCGTCGGCTATCTCGCCGACTGTCGGGTTGCCGGCATAATCCACGGCATAGCCGTATTTTGCATAAAATTCTGTCTCAAAAGGAAGTATCGAAAAAACTTTCCTGACATATTTTTTTATTTGCTTCACGCGCCACGTTTTCCACGCCCAGATTTTCGGCGAAATGTAGTAATACACAGGAATTCCCTTGCGCCATGCATATTTGGCAATCTTCAAATTGAACGACGGATAGTCGACCAGCACGATTGCATCGGGAGCAAAACGGGCAATCGATTCTTTCGCAATCCGCATATTTTTGAAGATATCGGGCAAATGCCGCAACACTTCGGAGAATGCCATATAGGCCATTGCCCGATAATGCACGACCGGCGCTACTCCCGATGCTGCCTGCATGCAGTCGCCGCCAAGATAGCAAAACGACGCTTCTCCGTCTTCGCGACGAAGCGCATCGATAAGCCGTCCGGCATGCAAATCGCCGGAGGCTTCTCCCGCTATCAAAAAATATTTCATAAGGCTTCTCCTGTCAAAAAAAAAACGGCTTTTGCCCAAAAGACAAGGACAAAAGCCGATATGAATTTCAGGCTTCTTCTTTCACGCCGGCGAGTTCCGGATCGATCAAAATGCGCCCGCAATATTCGCAGACGATGATTTTTTTGTGCATTTTGATTTCCACTTGGCGTTGCGCGGGAATGCGATTGAAGCAACCCCCGCAAGCATTGCGCTGCACATACACGATGCCCAATCCGTTGCGGGCATTGCCCCTGATGCGCTTGAACGCTTTAAGCAAGCGCGGTTCGATTTTTTCTTCCAACAGTTTGGCTTCGCCGCGCAATTTTTCTTCGTCTTGCTTTGTTTCAGAAATAATTTCGTCGAGTTCCGATTTCTTTTCGGCAAGAATGTGCGTGCGGTCTTCCAACGATTCTTGCGCCGCGCTGATATCTTCTTTTTTCTTTTCCTCCATTTCCCCGTATTCACGGATGCGCTTTTCGCAAAGTTCAATTTCCAATTGTTTGAATCCTATTTCTTTGGCAAGGAAATCAAATTCTTTGTTGTTGCGCACATTGTTTTGTTGCTCCGTGTATTTTGCAATGGCATCTTGCGCGTTTTGTATCTCGATTTTTTTGCCTGCGATGCCTTTTCTCAATTCTTCCGCTTCATTCTTAAAATTCTGAATGCGCGTGTTCAATCCCTCTATTTCGTCTTCGAGGTCTTTCACTTCAAGGGGAAGCTCGCCGCGAAGCGTCTTTATGCGGTCGATTTCCGACAGCAAAGTTTGCAATTGGTAAAGGGCTTTCAAGCGCTCTTCCACTGTCAATTCTTTCTCAGCTTGTTTAGTTTCAGTTGCCATAGTCATATATATTTTATTACATTTTCATCCGATTCTGCAAAATACACTGCCACTTCCGGCACTCGGCTGCGAATCACATCGGCCAAAATCTCTTTCGCGCATTGTTCGCTTTCATAGTGCCCGATGTCGGCTATCGAAATGCGATCGCAAAACGTCGTGAAATCGTGATATTTCACGTCGCCGGTCACATAAACGTCGGCGCCGGCCGCCACTGCGTCGGCAATCATGGGGGCACCGCTTCCGCCACACAAGGCCACAGTTCTCACCGTTGCTTTCAAGTCTCCGCAACAACGCACTGCGGGACATCCGAATATCGTTTTCAACTTCGACAAAAAAGCGCCGTAAGCAATCGGTTCCACATTGCCCACTGCCCCACACCCCGTGTGTCTGTCCTCATTGGACAAGGCTATCACGTCGTAGGCAGGTTCTTCGTAAGGATGCGCCGCGAGCATCGCTTCCACGACACGCCCCAGCCGCCACCCTTCGACAACGGCCTCTATCCGCTCTTCCGGCTCTTCGTGCATGCATCCCACTTGCCCTGCAAACGGGCGAGCGCCCTCATTGGCCCTGTACCGCCCGATGCCCCGCATGGAATAGCTGCACCGGTCGTAATCGCCAATCATGCCGGCACCGGCATCTGCTATGGCCGTCCGCACGGATTCCGCCGCGCTTTCGGGCACGAACACGACAATTTTCATCAATCCGTTTTGCCGTGCGCACAATGGCCGCACATTCGACAGACCCAATTTCGCAGCCATCCGCGACGACACGCCGTATCGCGCATTGTCGAGGCTCGTGTGCGCCGCATAAATCGCCACGCCACGACGGATGGCATCCAAAAGGATGCGGCCTTCTTTGGTCGACGGAGTAACGGATTTTACTCCCTTAAAAAGCAAAGGATGGTGGGATATGATAAGATTACAGCCTCGCTCTGCCGCTTCTGCCACGGTCCGTTCGGACACGTCAAGCGTCAGGAGCGCTCCCGTACAGTCGTTCGCCGCATCGCCTGCCTGCATTCCCGAATTGTCGTAATTTTCTTGCAAAGCGCGAGGGGCGAAGTCCTCAATTGCATCAATAATTCTGCGAATGATCATTATTTACGGCGCAAAGGTAGACATAATTGTTGAAACAACTATATTTCTCTTCCATATTTTCCATCAAGACAGTGTCAACAAGCCATTCGCAACAAGCGATTCCCTATCTGCCATCCACGCCCCACATCAATTTTCCACGAAGCGTGCCTGCAAAATTATGGCCGTCGCGCAACGCCACTTTCACGCAAAAATCTGCACGGCGCAAACGCAGCACCGTCCCGATCGGAAGCGTCGACGACTCGCCATCAACCGAGATTCGAAACGTCTGCGAGCGCGTCGAGCGCGTTCTGACCGCAATTTCCGCGCCGTCGGGCAATACCAAAGGACGCACCGTCAACGAATGCGCCGCTATCGGCGAAATCACGAAACTGCGACACGCCGGATGCAATATCGGGCCGCCTACGGAAAGATTATAGGCGGTGCTGCCCGTTGGCGTCGCAACGATCAGTCCGTCGCCAATATAAGTATTCAATGCAGCCCCGTTGACAGTCGTGTCCATGTGGAGCATTGATGCCGACGCGTCTTTCAGCACCGCCACTTCGTTGAGGGCAAACCGCTTGGGAAGACTGCCATGCGGATCGGCATCCACTTGTATCAACGAGCGCAATTCCGTGCGATATCGCCCATTCCGTATGTCGTCGAGCATTTGCTCCACGCTGTCGGTCGTAGCTCCCGACAAATATCCGAGATGGCCTGTGTTTATGCCGAAAATCGGAATTTCGCGGTCCCCCACCCATGAAGCAGCACGAAGAAACGTGCCGTCGCCGCCAACGCTCAAAACGATATCGGCCGACAAGCGCGAATCGTCCGCGCAACCCACCTTCGTCTCCGGCAAAAGCTTCTTGACATATTCATAAAAACCTTTTTCCGCTTCGACGTCGACACCATGCAGCGCAAGAGAAGAAAACATTTTATCAATCACGCCGATACGGTTGTCTTGATGGCTGTTGCCGTATATAGCTATCTTCATTTTCAATATGTTTTATTTTCCAAAACAGTCGATATATATTAATTTTGCATGAAATTTAACGCCAAAACTCGGCTTTTGCCGACAAAACGAATTTCATGTAAAGATACGGAAACATTCCGTCTCAACAAAAAAATTAACCGCAAATGACAAATTTAAGCGTCAATATAAACAAAGTTGCCACCATTCGGAACGCACGGGGCGGCAATGTCCCGAATGTGGAACAAGTGGCTATCGACTGCGAACGCTTCGGAGCAGACGGAATCACCGTCCATCCCCGCCCCGACGAACGCCACATCCGCTATGCCGATGTTTTCCAATTGAGACCGTTGCTCCGGAAAGAATTCAACATTGAGGGATATCCCTCCGAACGGTTCATGGACTTGGTGCTGAAAGTGAAACCTACGCAAGTGACGCTTGTCCCCGACGCGCCCGACGCGCTTACGTCGACCGGCGGATGGGACGTGGCGAACAACTTCAATTTTTTGCAGCAAATCACAGACCAATTCAAAGAAAAAGGCATACGCACCAGCATTTTTGTCGACACCGACATAGAAAACATCCGGCTTGCCGCAAAAACAGGAGCCGACCGCGTGGAACTCTACACCGAACCCTATGCACGCCTCTACAAGACAAATCCGGAAGAAGCCATCCGCCCTTACATCGAAGCGGCCGCAGCCGCCCACAGTGTCGGGCTTGGCGTAAACGGCGGGCACGACCTCAATCTTGAAAATTTAAGGTTCTTCTACGAGAGAATGCCTTATTTGGACGAAGTGTCGATCGGGCACGCGCTTATTTCCGACGCGCTCTATTTCGGATTGGAAAGCACCATCCGGCAATACAAGGACTGCCTGAAATAAACCGCTTGCAGCTACAAGCAAAAAGACACTCCGCGACAAAAAAACACTTTGCTTTTTGAAAGAATTTACGTTACTTTGCACAAAATAAAAACACAACCGATATGACACTCTTTCCCCTCCTTGCCGCACCTGCGGCCGCAGAATTGTCCGTATGGGATCTCTGCCTGAAAGGCGGCATCATCATGATTCCGCTCGCACTATTGTCGCTTGTCTCCATTTACATATTCTTCGAGCGTTGGGCCGCGCTGAGAAAAGCTGCCACCGAGGATGCCACTTTCATGAAACGCATCAAAGACTACATCCACGACGGCGAAATAGAAAGCGCTGAAATGCTTTGCAAAAAGACCGACACCCCCTATGCGCGACTGATACAAAAAGGCATTTCGCGCATCGGACGCCCGATGAACGACGTGCTGGTGGCTATTGAGAATGTCGGCAATATCGAAGTGGCAAAACTCGGGAAAGGATTCACATGGCTTGCCACCACGGCTGCCGGAGCGCCCATGTTGGGCTTCCTCGGCACCGTCACCGGTATGGTGAAAGCATTCTTCGCCTTGTCCAATGCCGGAAGCAACGCCAACATTTCTGTGCTCTCCGGAGGTATCTACGAAGCCTTGGTGACGACAGTGGCAGGATTGATCGTGGGCATTATCGCGCTGTTCGCCTACAACTACTTGTCGGCTCGCGTCAGCCACGTCATGAACCAGCTGGAAAACAAAACTATGGAATTTATGGACCTGCTCAACGAGCCGGTTTCGAAATAACCCCCTACCGCCATGGCTCTCAAACGTCAGCACGATTTACTCGCCTCATACAGCATGGCGTCGATGACCGACGTGATTTTCTTGCTGCTCATATTTTTCATGGTCACGTCGACTTTCGTGTCGCCCACGGCATTTGAAGTGAACTTGCCAAAAAGTTCCGAACAAACCGCCATCAAAAAGCCGAGCACAAAAGTATATATCGACAAAGACCAAAAACTTTTTGCATCGTTTGGAGAAGAAGAACCGCAGCCAATGGGCGACGACCAGCTGCTTACGTTCTTGCAACTCGCCCAACAGCAAGACCCCGCGCAATACATCGCGCTCTATGCCGATGAAACGGTCCCCTACGGGCGCATCGTCGAGATTCTCGACATGACGGCTCGCCACAACCTGAAAATGGTGCTTGCCACAAAACCTGTCGAAGCCAACAGCCAACGGATATTGGCAAATGCCGCAACAAACGGCAACACGAACTGACGCGGCAAAAAAGAAGATGAAACAAGAGAGGAAATATCAAATCACAGGAATTGCCATCGCGCTCGCGCTTCACATCGGAGCGGGAGTAGCAATGTATTATTCTTACCTGTCCTCCCTTGCAGCCGAAGAGCAACCGCTTCCATCGGCAAAAAGCGAAATCACATTCGGAGGAGAATACGTGCAACTCGGCGATCTCCCGCTGCCCGACCTCGACGATGGAATTGCAAGCGAAGCCCTTTCGACAGAAGAAACGACAACGACACAAGCCGACAACGCGACAGGCGACGGAGAAGCCCTTGTCAGCTCAAACGCCGACTCGCCTCTTGCCGCTCCATCTCAAGACGGAGGCGACGCCGCACGCCGGCAAGCTGAATTGAGAAAAGAAAAAGCCAACATCGACAATCGAACCAGCAGCGCATTCAACCGCGGAGGCGACGGGCAAGGCCAAAGCGGCTCGCCGGACGGAAATGCCTCGTTTGGAGCATTGCAAGGCACGCCCGGACACAACCTCGGCGAAAACTACCATTTGCAAGTACAACGCCCCACATGCCCCAAAAGCGGCACATTGCGCATCAGCATAGTCGTGCGCCGCGACGGGACAGTAAAAGAAGCACGCTACGTCAGCGGAACAGGCGAAGCGGCGGCCGATGCCTCCATCCGGAAACAATTCGAAAACTTCACGAAAACGCTTCGTTTCACCGTGTCAGGGAATGCTCCGGCTGAAAAACGAGGCACAATCACATGGGCAATCAAATAACCCATTTCATTGGCTATTGAAAGACAAGCAAATACATTTACACATTTTCCACTATTCGCGAAGCAAATAGAAGAAGTCCGTGTTCCGCGCGGGCAGGGATGCCGACATAATCCGCAAAGATTATTTTCCGCAAAAATGATGCAAATCGAGTGCAGAAGCGCCAAGCTTGTTTAGGCGATTATGCCAAGATGCAGCTCATTTTATATAAAAAAATGACACTCTCAACCATAAACCCTCAACCCTAAACCATTACACCCCCTCTGTTTTTCCTACGGAAAAACTTTTTCTCCCCCTATCCGCGCTCCGCGTGGCAGAGGAGAAACATTGCGCGCTTGCCCCAACTCCACAGTTTTTTACTTTTCCCGACTGCCGAAATCGTGACATGACGAATTTCTTAATAAAAAAACAGCATCCGACCGATAAGCCGGATGCCATACGTTTATGCATATTTCAATTTTACAAGGCCACCTTGAACGCCTGCCCTGCCACGCGCACGATGTAGATGCCCCTTGCCGGCACGCTGATCGCAGTGTCCGTCCCGCTGAAAACAAGCTGGCCACTCACTCCGTAAACTTCTATCCGAGCATCGCCGCATCCGTCAATCATCACTTTGCCATTTTCCGAGTACACTTTTACTTCCTCGTTGGCCAACTCAGACACCGCGCCATCATCCATCTCAATAATTTCTTTAACCCTCCCCCACGCATTTGTCAGGTAATAAGAAGTAAACGAACCTTTTGGAACGTACACTGTCACCTCCTCATATGGAGTATCGCCAAAAGGATAAATAAATCCAAAATCCACATCGGTTGGAGCGACCGGATTATAAGAATATATCGTTCTGAGATTCGGAAAATAATCAAAAACTCCTGAAAGGAATTTTTCTCCCAAAACCAACGTTTCAAGTCCGCACCGGCCAAAGTCGCCGGCAGAAACCACATTCTTCATATCAAGGCTCTCCAACGAAGAAGTTTCTGCTAAGGCATAATCCGGCAATTGGGTCACCAAGGGGATAGAAAGAGTTTTCAAATTCTCATTGCCATAAAAAGCATTAGCCCCTATAGTTTCTGCTTTTGGCAAATCAGCTGAAATCAACGAACTTTTCTCAAATGCTGATTCCCCAACCGTTTTCACATTCGGAAGCGAAACGCTTTCGCAATTACTCAGATAAAATGCATAGGGCATTATTTCCAACAAAGACACCGGAGCTACATAACTGCCGCCTTTTGCACAAGGATAAACATACAACACGCTCTTCTCCTTGTTGTAGAGCACGCCATCTTCCGACGAATAATTGAGGTTGCCCGAATCGACATTAATCGCTTCCAATTCTGTAGAAAATAAAGCATCTTTGCCGATTTTTTCGACATCTGCCGAAATCGACACCGTGCCATGAACTACATCATAAAAAGCACTATCGCCAATTTCTTTGGCGGACAACGACAATGAATTTATCACACTGCCATAAAATGCCTTGATGCCTATCCTTTCAAACTTTTTATCCGGCAACAGCAAAGATGTCAACGAATTGCCATAAAAAGCGCTATCTCCGATACAAACAGCACTCTTGATAATTGCCGATTGCATTGCCGCATTACCATAAAACGACTTTCCTCCTATGTCCCTTATATTATCCGGCAATTGCAACGACTCAATAGCGCAATCCCTGAAAGCATCGCTGCAAATGTCCAATGATGCCGCTTTGGTGCCATTATTGGTAAACGTGACAGTCGATAAGGTGCTACATTTCCGAAATGCATCAACGCCAATTCGCTCAATCGATGCCGGAATATCGATTCGTTTAAGGATCGGGATCACGCGTGGAAGATGATCATGATTAAAGATACTGTCCGGTATTTCTTTCACTGTCGACGGCACTACACACGATTCCACATTTCCGATTGCGATAAGTTCTGTTTCGTCTTTGCTCAATAACAATCCATCACGTGCCACAAAATTCGGATTGTTTCGAAATTCAATTGTTATGCCCGGACCAATTCCATACGTTTCTATAGTAGTTATATTATCCGGCAATATTAATTTTTTCAATCTGGCAAAAACAACATTATCCCCATAGTCACAATCTTTATCTTGTAATACCGAGCGGAACATGCCATAACTAACAGTTGTTTCATCCTCCAAATAAAACTTTTCTACAATATATGGCCTATCCACGTCAAAACGACCAGGCCTGCTCACTACTATCGACGCGTAAAGATTGCCTTCGTTCTCATCTCCATCTAATTTAAAAAACGTTGCTTCGCTTAAATCAAGTTCTCCAAGATTATAATAATTATGACCCAGATAGTAAATATCTGCACCTTTGACATAACCTGTCAATTTAAGTTTTCCAACCACTTCGGTTCTTTCCGGAGAAAGGTCGGAAAGCCATGTGTCCTTTTCAAGATGGATGGTAAGATCCACAAGCGTCTGACCTTGGGCTATCCCCACATTAAAAAATGTCAAAGCCCAAACAGCAGCAATAACTTTAAATATCCGTTTCATAGCTAATTATTTTTAATTTTCATTCTTCTACCCATTTAAATCCGGAAACCGACACGCTATCAATGGTTATCATTTGCCGATACATGCAATTTGCATTAACATTCTCTTTCGTTTCCATAGCCAATCAATTAAAAAGGTCAACCGTTTTGCCATTCTTATAATAGTATTGCAATTTTACAAATAAATCCGCAAAAAACAAATCTTTTTCACATTATTCAAATTACTTGCAGCCATTAGTCGTTTAACATTGCTAAGCGGCATGACGAATGCCTTATATAAAACACAGCACCCAAAGCCAGCAAGCCTTAGATGCCGTTTCCCCTGTTTCAAACGATTGCACTACAAAGCCACCTTAAACGTCTGCCCTGCCACGCGCACGATGTAGATGCCCCTTGCCGGCACGCTGATCGCAGTGTCCGTCCCGCTGTAAACAAGCTGGCCGCTCACTCCGAAAACTTCCACTACGCCATTTCCGTCAAAACCATCGACCACAATTCGCCCATTCTTCGCCGAGACAACCGCTGTTTCCGCCGAAACGTCTTCCACAGCCGACATGCCCACTTCATAGACAGTGGCGGGCGAATCATAAAAATAATTAGTCGGGACTACCGTATAGGTCTTCCTCCCTTGCGGCTTGCGCACCCAATAGGAATCGGCAGCCGTCACGGCAACCAATTTGCTGCCATCGTAAATTTTATAGGCAAAATTCATCCCAAGCGGCAGCGCCACCCAATCTCCATGGTCAGTCGATGCCGGCAATGATATTTCGACCGATTCCGGAGGATAGATGGTGAACGTCTCCGAATCGCTCCACGGCGTCGCTTCGCCATATTCGTCCATCGATTCTTCGGGAACAAGCAAATCGATGCCCGACAAGCCCAAGAAAATAGCCCAACCCGTAGCTTCCGGCGGAGTCGCCGCCAAGCAGTATATCTCACGCAATTGCTGGCATCCATTAAACCCGTATGCCTCTATCTTCTGCAAAGTGGACGGAAGAAACACCGATTCCAGCGACTCACACGTCTGGAACGCTCCTTCGCCCACAAGCGTCACGCCATCGGGAATGGCAACCGCCTTGATGGCCGTTTTTTCAAACATCGCCGCCGGAACCGACGTGATGCCCATAGGCAACGTGACGTTGGCCAGACGCAAAGCCGAATCAAACACGCCATTGCCAAGAGAAGAAACGGTGTTTGGAATCTGAACGTCTGTCACGTCCGTATCTTTGAACGCGGAATCGCCGATTCGCACGACTGCATACGTCGCGTCCCCATGCTCGACCCTCTCCGGAATGCACACCACGCCTTCATACGTCGCCCCGGAATCCTTCGGAGGCGCGACCACTTCCACTTCTCCCTCTCCTATGATATTATAATACAAGCCTTCGCTTTCAAAACTCTGGGCCATGCCGTTTATCGACGCCATCCCGACAAACGGCAGAACGGCAAAAATAAATTTCTTCATATCCTTTTCCTCCTTTGATTTCAACATGCAAATTTAACATCATCCCTCGCAAAAACGCATGTTGCCCGCATTAAAAAATCATTACATTTCCGCTACCCGCCCTAACAAAAAAGCATTCAATGATTTTAAGGATGCAAGCATAATAAAAAATGCATATCCATACATTCGGAACAAGTCCCTCTATTGTTATCATTTCCGGTTAAAACATTGGAGAAAACAAAGTGCATTTTCTGTGTCGTTTTAGCCGAAAATCGCGACAACACAAAGAAAAAAAGCAGCTAACCGATTAGTTAACTGCTTGACTTTCAATGTGACCCCGGAGGGGCTCGAACCCTCGACCCAATGATTAAGAGTCATTTGCTCTACCAACTGAGCTACGGAGTCGCACGCGTGTTTCCACGAATTCGGTTGCAAAAGTAGCAACTTTTCCTTGATTCTGCAAAACAGCAAGATTTTTTTCGTCAGTTTTTCTATCGCTTTTGCCGAATTGCACCCAAATGCGCCTCGCAAAAACAAGGCCGGGCATCCGCAAAATCACGAATGCCCAGCCCAACCAAAAAAAGCGACTATTTATAGAATTGCTCCAAATCGTGAAGCAACACATACATGTCGGTGTCAAAATTCGGCTTGGTGAACGAACGAGAGTTGCACAGCAACACGCCGTTCACGCCATTGTTGCCCACGCTCCACATGGTTGCCGTTCCGGCCAATGCTCCGGAATGATAGCCTCGCCAATCGGTGAAAATCGTATGGTTCAAATTCCAACCCAAACCGTATTGATTGTTTGCCCTCGACGGCGTGTAGATCAAATCGAGCGTTTCCGGCTTCAAAATGTCGGGCACCTTCGTCCCATAGTCCATGCTGCAAAGGAATCTCGCCAATTCGCTGCTCGAACCGATCAATCCCCCCGCCGCTTTCAGCATCTCCATGTCGTTGCTATAGCCGTCGCCGCCATCCTGAGAAGTGTAGATCACCTCATTTTCGCGGCGATGCGCGAGGTCGCCGCCAACGTGCATATCGGTAATTCCGGCCGGCCCCCAGATATTTTCTTTCAAATACGATTCATAATCCATTCCCGACACTTTTTCGATGACCATGCCAAGCATTCCATATCCCAAATTATAATATGAGTACGACTGGCCCGGCGTCGACGTTTGCGCCACGTTGTGCAGCACATAGTCGATTCGCTCTTTCGTCGTCATGCCCCAATACGGCGAATTGGAAAGTCCGGGGAACATCGGGTCTTCCGGATCGCTGATCCATCCGCTGGCATGTTGCAACAAATCTTGCACCGTGACGGCCGCCGGCAGTCCGGTTATATCTGCGCCAAATTCCTCTTCGAGCACGCCGCCTTTCCCAAACACGCGAGAAGAAAGCGACAAGCGCCCTTCCTCGACCAGTTTCATGATCGCTGCCGACGTGAATTGCTTCGACAAGCTGGCAAGACGGAAAAGATGCTTGTCGGTGGCGCGATCGCGCGCAGTCCCGTCGCCATAGCCGTAACCGCACGAATAAACCACTTCTTCATCCTTGCAAATCGTCAATGCGATGGCAGGAATGGAATAATCGGTCATGAATTTATACACCAACGCATCCATTTTCGGGTTGCCGGTTTTCACCAACATGGCATACGTCTTGGTGCTGCCATCCTCGGCCGTAACGACCAAATTCTGGGCGTCAAGCAAATCCACAGCCATGCCCTTTTCCAACGTCACGCCGTCGATTGCCGCTACTGCGCCTTCGGAAATGGAAATAGTCGGCACCAATTTCTGTCCTGCCACATTGTCCGGTACCGTCAAATACACGAGGTTTCCCGAAATCACACCAATCGAATTTTCCGCAAGCCCCTCATTTTCAGAAGAAGTTATCGATATAGCCTGCAAGTCCTTGCCGGTCTTTTTCGTCGGGTCGGGACCCGGTTCGTCTTCTCCCCCGCAAGAATAGAGAGAAAATGCCGAAAACATCATCAAGCATGCCACTGCGCATGCCCTAAGAAAGAATTTATCCATTATGCAATTGTTTTTTTGATAGCACAAAGTAAGCAATTCTCTGCCGAACAACGAAGTTTTTCTCATATAATTTTTTTCTTCTAACTTTGCCTGCACAAATACGCGAACAGAATGGCAACAAAACTTTGGGAAAAATCCGTAACTGTCGATCGCGACGTGGAGCGCTACACCGTAGGCCGCGACCGCGAAATGGACATGTATCTGGCTCCTTACGACGTGCTCGGCTCCATGGCACACATCACGATGCTTGAAAGCATCGGGCTGCTTGAAAAAAGCGAATTGGCAATCCTGCTCGACGAATTGAAGAAAATCTATGGCGACATCCGCCGCGGCGCGTTTGCCATCGAAGATGGCGTGGAAGACGTCCACTCGCAAGTGGAACTGCTGCTGACGCGGCGTTTGGGAGATGTCGGCAAAAAAATCCATTCGGGACGTTCGCGCAACGACCAAGTGCTCGTCGACTTGAAACTGTTCATCCGCTCCGAAATCGAAGCGGTGGCCCAATCCGTGGAACGCTTGTTCCACACGCTGCTCCGGCAAAGCGACCGATACAAAGACGTCCTGATGCCGGGCTACACGCATTTGCAAGTGGCCATGCCGTCGTCGTTCGGCTTGTGGTTTGGCGCGTATGCCGAAAGCCTTGCCGACGACTTGACCGTCCTGCTTTCCGCCTATCGCATTGCCAACCGCAACCCGCTCGGCTCTGCTGCCGGATACGGCTCGTCGTTTCCGCTCGACCGCGAGATGACGACACGCCTGCTCGGATTCGAATCGATGAACTACAACGTGGTCTATGCCCAAATGGGGCGCGGAAAAACCGAACGCATCGTCGCGCAAGCGTTGGCCGGGATCGCTGCCACCGTTTCGCGAATGGCATTCGACGTGTGCCTGTACAATTCGCAAAATTTCGGATTCGTCAAATTACCCGACAAATACACCACAGGATCGTCGATCATGCCCCACAAGAAAAATCCCGACGTGTTCGAACTGACTCGCGCGAAATGCAACCGCCTGCAATCGCTCCCGACGGAAATAACCCTAATCCTCAACAACCTGCCATCCGGCTATTTCCGCGACATGCAGCTCATCAAAGAATCGTTTCTTCCGGCTTTCGACGAAATCATTTCAATTCTCGACATGGCGGAAGCCATGCTGTCGGAAATCGAAATCAACACCGGCATTGCCGACGACAAACGCTACCGCTACATGTTTTCCGTAGAAGAAGTGAACCGGCTGACGCAAAGCGGCATCCCTTTCCGCGACGCATACAAGAAAGTGGGGCTGGAAATAGAATCGGGCCAATTCGAGCCTGTCAAATCCGTGCGCCACACCCACGAAGGCTCTATCGGAAACCTATGCAACGACCGCATAGCCGCCTTGTTCGACCGCACCATGTCGGAATTCCATTTCGACGACTACCATCGCGCCATCGACCAACTCCTGCAAACTAACCAATAACCACTATGGCTGCTCCTACTTTTCCAACACGCTATTGTCCGAATCCTGAGCGTTACGACGGACGGATGGAATATCGAAAATGCGGAAATTCCGGCATCCAAATGCCGGCATTCTCTTTGGGATTTTGGTGGAACTTTGGCGGAATCGACCCGATGGAAAGTTCACGCGAACGCATCCTTTACGCTTTCGACCAAGGCATCACATGCTTTGACCTCGCCAACAACTACGGCCCTCCTTTCGGCGCAGCCGAAGAAACATTCGGCCGTGTATTCCACGACAATCTGCGGCCTCACCGCCACGAAATAATCGTCACCACAAAAGCCGGCAACAACATGTGGGAAGGCCCCTACGGGCGCGGCTCTTCCCGAAAAATGCTAATGACCAGCATCGACGAATCGTTGCAACGCATGAATCTCGACTATGTCGATATTTTCTATTCCCACCGCTACGACGAGCACACGCCATTGGACGAAACAATGCAAGCATTGGCCGACATCGTAAGGCAAGGCAAAGCACTTTACGTCGGGTTATCCAACTATCCTGTCGACAAGCTCCTTTATGCCGTCAAATACCTGCAAGACAACAATATCCATTGTCTCATCTACCAAGGCAAGTACAACTTGCTTTACCGCAACGTGGAAACCAACATGCTCGACACGCTCAACGCGCAAGGAATAGGCTTCACCGCATTTTGCCCGATTGCACAAGGCATCCTGACCGATAAATACCTCAACGGCATTCCCGCCGACTCGCGTGTCGGGAAAGGACACTACTTGAAACCCGACGATGTCGCTCCGGAGGTCTTGCAAAAAGTGGCCGCGCTCAATCGCATGGCACAGCGACGCGGACAAACGCTGGCTCAAATGGCCACAGCTTGGCTTTTGGCAAACCAATCGGTCACGTCGGTCATCATCGGCCCACGCACGACAGATCAGCTGAAAGACAGCATCGGAGCGCTCCGCAACACGGCATTCACGCCGGAAGAGCTCGACGAAATCAACCTAATTTTGCAACAATCCACAAACAAGCCATGAATGCTCTTCTGAAAAAAATATGCATTTTGCCGGCATGTCTGCTGCTACTTGCCGGATGCGATTCCGTCGACGACATGCGCATCCCTTCCGTCAATGTGTTTCTCGACCTCGGCAACGCAGGACTGTGGAACACCTATGGCGTTCACGGCTATGGAGAATGCCGCATGTTCAATCGCGAGAATCGAATCCCCGACAATTTCCCATACATCGAACGGTCGGCCACCGGCTATGGAGGCATCATGCTCGTCTATGGCATCAACGGCCCAATCGCCTACGACCGCGCTTGCCCCGTGGAAGTCGACCGAGATGTCGTGCTCTACTTCGACAGCGACAATTTCGAAGCCTATTGCCCCAAATGCGGATCGCGATTCAATGTTTGCGACGCCGGCGGCGTGCCCGTGTCGGGAGAAGCCGTCGATCGCAAATACGGATTGCAACAATTCAGAGTAATAGCGACAAACGGCGGATATGTCATAACCCGCTAAAACACACAAAAAACATTTCGGCAACCGATGGAATGCACGGTTGCCGAAATGTTTACAGAAAAGAATAAAGTATGTCGTTCGCAGGAACAATCTTTCACTCCACCAAAGAAGCGTCGCCCAATCCTCTCGCCACCTTCTCCGGTTCTGAATTTGCAAGCGGCACCATAAAAACTTGCTCTTTGTCAGGAGCATTGACCCGTATCATGAAACCTTTCACCGCCGGATCTTCCATGTATTCGGAAATGTCGAACGACACAATGCCGAGATAATCTTTAAGAGGCTTGTTGCCATTCGCGTTGTGGCGGAATTCAAGGTAAACATAGCCATTTACATTTTGCGAGCCGTCGACAGTAACAAGATTTATATAGTGCGGATCAGGTCCGTTTGTAAGGAAATGGAACTGAACATTTAAATAGTTCTTCGAGTTCCAAATGGAATAAACGTCGATCGGGTCGTCACCGATTTCTTCACGGTTTGCATCAGTCAAGGCCACAACGTCTTTCACCTTCACCGCATAGGCATAAAGCAACTCCACTTCGCCCACAAACGGCGTTTTGTTGACCATCGGGGCAGGAAATTCAGCATAAATCCGTTGACCTGCTTCGAAACCTGTAGAGGACAGCATCTCGCTGTTTTTCACATAAAGCGTGTTTCCCAGATCGCTATCTATATAAAGTCGTCCGTCCCCGGCATCGTTAAGCGTCCCTATGGTTGTCGATATCGGGAGACCCACTTCCAAATACTTTTCATCATTATCCACGCACGATGAAAACAACATCATCGAAACGAACAAACAAACTAATGCAATAACTAAATTCCTTTTCATTTTTTCCGTCATCATTTAAGTTCCATTTTTACTTGATAAACTCGCACGGCACAAAAATACTGCACCAAGACGAAAAAAAATTATCGCATGCAGTATTTTTGCATCGTCCACGTTATTAAAACAGGAGGATGACAGAAGAAGAAATATATGCAGGATGCAGGCGTGGCGACAATGCCGCACGCCGCGCTTTGTACGACTCTTACAGCCGTCAAATGCTTGCCGTCGGCATGCGTTATGTTGCCGACCGCGCCACTGCCGAAGATATTCTTCACGATGTGTTTGTCAACGTGCTGTGCAATTTCGACAAGTTCACATTTCGCGGAAATGGCTCGCTCAAAGCATGGATGAATCGCGTCATGGCCAATGCATCGCTCGACTACCTGAGGAAGAACGCATCTTTCGACGCTGTCGATTCCGACGCGATGGAAAACGCAATGGCCGACGATTCCGACAGCGACGCGGAAGCCATACCGCCCGAAGCAATCATGGGTTTCATCCGCGAATTGCCAACCGGCTACCGCACCGTGTTCAACCTTTACACGTTTGAAGGGAAAAGCCATCGGGAAATAGCCTCGCTCCTCGGCATCAACGAAAAGTCGTCGTCATCCCAGCTTTCTCGCGCCAAGGCGCTGCTTACAAAACGAATCAAAGAATATTTGAACAACCATACGATATGAATACCGAAAACGAAAATAAATGGTTCGACACCGTTCGGCGGAAATTGGAAAACTACGAAGAACCGACCGGCGACCAACTTTGGGAACGCATCGCGCAAGACCTTCCCGCTAAAAAGTCGCGCAAAGCTGTCGTTGTGCGCATCGCAGCGATAGCATCGGCATGTGCGGCGCTCTTTGCCGGAGTTTTCTTCCTGACTTCGCGCCCCGATGCCTCTCAAAAACAAGCGTCACGGCCAAGCCTTGTTTCGACAGCCGACAGAAGCGAAAAGCCGGCAACGACGGCTGCCGCCCCCAATATTCTGACAGCCTCCTCGCTTATCGACAGCCCCGCTGCGATTGCAGAAACACGCAGCTACCCAACCCCGCAAACCTCGTCCTCGACACTGCCGGATGCGGAAACCAGCCAACAAACAAGCAGGATTACAGAAACAGAAGCCGCACAGCCCTCCGCAAATCCCGCCGATTCGACCGAAACCGCCCAAACTCCTCCACCCGCCGACACGCTCCGATTGCTCGAACGCCGATTCGACAACAACCGTAACGCTTCGCAACCGGCAATCGCGAAAAAATTGCCGAAGCAAAAAAACGACCATAAAAAATGGCACATTGCAATAGCCGCAACCAATCAATTCGGAGGCAATGGCTCAACGTCGGCACAAGGATTCTCACCCCTTCTCGTCACCGATTTCGGCGTCCACAAGCCTGCCACTGTCGACGGCGTCCAACCCGATGCAAAAACCGAAGAATTTCGCGAAACATACTACAAAGTGCTCACCCACACCATCGACAAACCAACCTCCACCGACGACATATATTCCCTTCCCGTCAGCTACTCCGCTTCGTTCCGATACATGCTGACCGAGCATTGGGGGCTCAACATCGGCATAAGCTACGCAAATGCCTCAACCGAACGCCGCTCCGGATCTGAATCCGACTACTATTCGATCAAGCAGAAAACGCATTATGTCGGAATTCCGATAAGCGTCAGCTACACTTTTCTCGACACGCGCTACCTCACGCTCTACGCCCTTGCCGGCGGAAGCATTGAAAAATGCGTGGCAGCGACACAAGAAAATGCCATCGTCGCAGCCGGAAACGAATCGGACAAAAACACTTTCAAAAATGAAAAAATCGACTCCAAGCCATGGCAAGGCTCTCTGAACATCGGCGCAGGCGTCCAATTCAACATCACAGACCACTACGGACTCTTTGCCGAGCCGCTGCTCGCCTACGACCTCGGAGACGACAATGGCAGCCTTCCGCTTCGACGCCGCAACGACCTTAATTTCCAGCTCTCAATAGGGCTTCGCGTCAGCTACTGAACCCCCTCCACAGAAATACATGCATGCAATATGCCGGCTTTTGCATATTGCATGTTTTTTATTTTTATTCACATTCATTTATTGATATTGTTTAACCCCAAAAAAAGAAAACAAGCTTTATCAATGTTGTTATTTTTGTGGAATCAATTACTATTCCTTAGCAAACAGACACCATTTGTTACAAACAAACATAAGGCCACTCAAAACGATATTCTTAAAAACACATAAACTTATGAGATTAAAACATTACTTGACTTTTGCACTTCTTGCCACGATGCCGACCGCCATGCCAATGGCAGCGCAGGAAAGCGATTCCGAACAAGAAGGCACCATGCTCTACGGCCGTGTCGTCCATGCCGACGGTTGGGGCTACAACTTCTCTCAGTACGGATTCTATTCGTTTCCGGCAACAGAAAACACCACCGTCGCTTTGGAAAAGAAAGACAACACGCTTGGCGAAAACGGATTCTACGGCGACGGCAAATTTTATTTCTCAGAACCGCTCGAATTCAGCGGCACACTATTCTCCCTCAATTTCCATTGCGTTGACGCAAGCACCTTTGAAACCGAATACACAAAGGGAGGAGCCTACTATCCCGATCCCGAAGACATGATGACATCGGCTTGCGCCTACGACCCCACGACAAAAACAGGATACGCCGTGAGCGTTTCTGCCACAAATACAAGCATATTCAACACCGTCGATTTGGACGACGGCACACTGACGCCGATCCTTTCAGGCATGACGGCGCGGCTTCTCACCCTTGCATGCAACAACGCCGGAATGATGTACGGCGTGGGCGACGACGGGATTTTTTATTCTGTTGACAAAGCCACCGGCGCGCTGACGTCCATCGGAAAAACCGGATTGGATCCGAAAGGCTCACAGTCGATGGCATTCAGCACCCTGACAGGCAAGCTCTATTGGTGTGCCTATTTTGCCGACGAAACGGCAGGCTTGTACGAAATCAACGTTTCCACCGGCGAAGCATCGCTGCTCAGCCCGATGCCGGGCAACGAGCAAGTGGTGGGACTCTACGTGGTCGACCCCGAAATCGAGCTGACAGCACCCGATGTCGTTACCGACTTGAAAGCATCTTTCGAAAACGGCAACCTCACCGGCACAATTTCTTGCGCCACGCCTCAAAAGACATTCGACGGCAATCCGCTGTCCGGCATGTTGACAATCCGCGTGCAAATCGACCAAGACGAACCGGAAGATTTCCAATGCGAAGCCGGCAAAACATTTGAAACGACAAAAACGCTGACACAAGGCATGCATGCCATTTCCGTATCGGCCGGAAACAGCGCAGGATTTTCACCGTCGACCGCCACTTCCGTCTACGTTGGAAACGACACCCCCGGTCATGTGGAAAACTTGACGTTCTCCGAATCGGACGGCACGGCCACCGTAGCATGGGATGCGCCGACAACGACCCTGCACAACGGATATCTGGATACCGAAGGGCTGCATTACACCGTCGTCCGCCATCCGGGCAACATCACCGTAAAAACGAATTTCGCAGAGACATCCTTCACTGAAACTCTGCCGGAAGAATACGCAAACTATTACTACGAAGTGACCGCCTTCGTCGACGACTTGGAAGGCGCCACTGCCGCAACAAACAAAATCATTTGCGGCGATGCCGTCAGCATCCCATGGACGGAAACATTCGACACAGCCGACAGCTTCGACCTCTTCACGTCTACGACAGAAACCAATGAAGGAAACATTTGGGAATGGTTCGAATCCGAACAAAGCGCAAGATACTATTACAGTTCTTATTTGCAAGCCGACGCATGGCTGTTTACCCCACCTTTGAAACTCGGCACAGAACATGCCTATAAACTGACCTTCAAAGTGAAAACCGCCGATTCGTTTACAGAAAACATGAAAGTCACTTTTGGAAAAACAAATACGCCCGAGGGCCAAACCGCGACAATCTTGGATTTGCACGGATATACCTCGCCCGACGGCGAATTTGAAACACAAACGGCGATTGTCAAAGTCGAGGAAGCAGGCAATTACTACATTGCATTCTATGCTTACAGCGAGGCAGACAGCTATTACATCACCATCGACGACATCGAAGTGACGGAAGACGTTTCGACCGAAGGACCGGCAAAAGTGTCCAACCTGACGGCGCAAGCCGATCCGTCCGGCGAACTCAAAGCCGACATCGCTTTCGACGCCCCGACAACGAAATACAATGGCGACCCGCTGACTTCCTTGTCGGAAATCAAAATATTCCGCGGCTGGGACACGGAAGCCATCCATGTTTTCGAAAACCCGTCCATGGGCAGCCACATGGAATGGACCGACGAAAACGCCGCTCATGGCAAGAACGTGTACCGCATTGCCGGTTTTAACGAGGCCGGAGAAGGCGAATCCGCAATAATTGAAACCTATGTGGGTGAAGACGTGCCATTGGCAGTGGAAAATCTCCGGCTGGTCGGCGGCGCTACTTCCGCTACGCTCTATTGGGAAGCTCCGACAAAAGGCCAATCGGGAGGTTTCGTCGACACCGGCAACTTGAAATACCGCATATTGCGCTACAACAATCTGAACGTCGCTTTTGAAGAAATCGGGACTACTTCTGCATTGAGTTTCACCGACGAATCTCCCGAATTGGATGCCGACACGCAGCAGACATCGGTGGAATATGCCGTAGAGCCATTCTCTGAAACGATGGGGCGCGGCCCGCAAACAGAAGGCAGCGTGCTCGTCGGAGAAGCTTATACGCTGCCCTTCCACGAATCGTTTGCCGGAGCCATCGCGTCGACCGACATTTGGGAAACGAAGGTAATAACCGGCGAGCAATCTTGGGCGCTTGCCGTAGACAGCGACACCGACATCCCTGCACAAGATGGCGACAACGGAGCCGCAATATTCTTGAATTACGAAGGTTTTGAAGCCGACGGGCTGTTGCAATCTCCGGCATTGTCGCTGACCGGCTGTTCCGATCCGGCATTGACATTCTACGTGTACGACCCGGGGACAGCGTTGCCCGACAGCTATTATCTCGAAACCGTGGCTTCTGCCGATGGCTACGACTATGAAAAAGTGGGCGAACGCATCACGATTGCGAAAGGAGAAGCGGCGGGTTGGAAGAAACACACTGTGTCGCTTGCCGAATATGCCGGAACGGAATATTTCCGTTTCGCATTCCGCGGATACTCCGACTATAATGAAGCCGTCATATTGGTGGACAACGTGACAGTCGAGAGCATGGCCGGCGGCATCGAGCAAATGCGCCAAGCAGACGCGATTTCCGCCTATCCGAATCCGACTTCCGGCATGGTTTACATTGAAAGCGACGGCAATGCCGACGTGGAAGTTTACAGCATCGACGGACGCTCGGAAGGTCGCTACGAGAATGCAAACGCAATCGACCTGTCCGACAAGCCGGCCGGAATTTACCTGTTGAAAGTGGCAACAGAGACAAATTCCGCCGTCATCCGCATCGTCAAACGATAAGTACTTCCGTGGCAAGAAAGGGCGTGCGCAATGGCCGCCTAAACCAACAACTCTCAACCGCAATAACATCCCTTGTTTGCCTCGCCAACAAGGGATGTTTGCATTTAAGGCTTGGCTGGCACAAGCGCATCCGACCACGTAGAACGCAAGGGCACGCCCAAGAACGCAGCCCCCACACGCACCCATCTCAATCGAGAGCTATTGCAATTCCCCGATGGCGTGGCAGACCGCACCGAGGCGAAGAACAGGAAAGAGCATTACCATATATGCGTGAATGACATTCCGTTTGCGCAATGGTTCTGGCAGAATGCGAATGAGTGGAGAAATGGCTTGGAAATTGCTTCTGTAAGACAGTAAAGGATTGAAAATGTAGAATACTACTCAAAAATCACTCCCAAAATAAAAGCATTAGAAGATAGGGGATTATCAAAAAACCTCTATCTTTGTAATTGGATTGAGGCAACTCTTTCCAAGACATACGAGAAAAGAAGAAGCGTTATGCTTATCTCTAAGTCGGGAACGTAGGAAATTCAAGACTTATTCAGAGAGACGGCATAGTGGTTCTCACGCTATAGCGTGGACTGCTATTATCACATCCTGAATAAGGGTTTTTCCTACGACCTCCGACTTACGACGTGGTAGCATTGCAGTTCCACGCTTCGTGACTTAATAAAAGTCCTTGTGGAATCTGAAGGACACAAAATGGAGGATCGAATATGAAAACATTACTTTTAAGTATTCTTTTTTTGATTCCATCACTGATGATGGGTCAGACTTATAAAATGTATTCTACTAAAAATTACCATAATCAATTGAGATTAAATACTGCAACTGGTGAAGTGCAACAAATTCAAGATGATGGACAATCATGGATAATTTGCAGTGGAGTAGAACCATTGGCCGAAGAAGCAGGACGCTTCTGTTTGTATGAAACGCAAAATATGTGGACGTTTATTATGCTTGATACTTATACTGGTAGAAATTGGCAAGTACAGTTTAGCGTAGAAAGTGAAGATTATATGTTTGCATATCCTATTAATCGCTGGTCGTTGGCATTCCCAACAGTGGATTCCAAATGGACTAATCGTTTCCAAATGTTTGCCACGCAAAATATGTGGAACTTCATCATGTTAGATTCTTATGACGGTAGAATTTGGCAAGTCCAATATAGCGTAGAAGACTTAGGATCTTTGGTTTGCGTACCTATTAATCCTTCAAAATTAGCAGAATCGGAGAATAGAAGCATTTTTTCTATACAACCTTTGACCAGTATGTACCAATACTATCTAATAAACGATGCTACAGGTGATATGTGGAAATTTCAATGGAGTACAAAAGGGGATGACTATAGGTGGATTGAACGCTTTCGGTAAACCGTCTTTATAATTTAGATTATTATATCAAACACAATAATAACTACAAATGGCAAATATAAAAATTAAAAGCGAGCTTGAACATTGGCTAGTAAGGTATATCACAGATAATATGCATGGAATGCAAGCAGAAGATTTTGATGAGTTTAAGAAATGGGCGAAATCTTTTAAGGAAGAAGATGCTTCATTTGTCGTAGGAGCAGAATTCGTTAATGATTGGGGATATGATGAACGCGATGAAGTAACACAAGAAGAAGCCAAAGAGTATGCCAATGCATTAATCCAAAGAATTTTAAATAGTTGGTATTTGTAAAATCAATGATTTTTTGAAGGACAAGATACAAAACATATCACATAAAAGGGCTAATGAGAGAAATGACTATTTCTCATTGGATCTTTTATATTCTCAAGCATTATGGTAAGAATATTAGCCTTTTAATAGTGCGCACAGAAAATTAAAAAAGGTATATCTTATCTTTTTCTATGAAAATCATATTTTCTTTGCATAAAAGAGTTGTTTGACAGAAAAGAACCGCATATCACAGAATTTGCGACCGCTACCAAGCCATTATCTCATACTATGAGATAAACTCATAAAATAGTCCATTCTTAACTTATTATTTTGTCATATTTTAAATAAAAATACAACATAACCATCAACTCTCAACCCTAAACCACAGACCGCTACCGGCGAATGTCTTCCCCTGTGTCGCGCGTCAGCGCGATATAGGGGAAGTGGCGAGCTTGCGAGCCGAAGGGGTTGACCGTCAGCCGCAAAAGCGGCTTTTCTACGAACTTGGCAAAGCGGCAAAGTTGATTCTTACAGAACCCCTCCGCCTACGGCACCTCCCCTATCCGCGCTTTACGCGCGGCAGAGGAGGACATTGCTACGCTGCCCAATCCTGCAATTCAATTCTATATTTGCACGCACTACCGCATGCCCATAGGAACACGCCTTATCCAAACAGAGGGAGACTTTGCTCCATTCCAGCCGCGCTCTCACAGAGTTCACAGCGTGTTTGCCAATTTCACAGTCCTCTCAACTCTCAACCATAGACATTTCCTCATGCAGCCACAAAAAAGAAGGTGAGTCGAAAAAACTCACCTTCTTGCTTTTTAAGCATTTGCACACAAATGCATCCGTCATTCCTGAGAACCGGAACGGCTGCTTTGCCCTAACAATTCAAACGTTTCGACATAAATTTCCGTGACGTTGCGTTTGATGGCATTCCGATCCTCCCACACCCGCGTGCGGATTTTCCCTTCAATATACAAGCGCGATCCTTTCCGTATGTACTTTTCTGCAAATTCCGCATTCTTCCCCCACATGACGATATTGTGCCACTCCGTCTTTTCCGGAACGGCTACACCCGCCACGGTGGTAAAGGCACGTTCGGAGGTTGCAAGCGTAAAAGAGGCCATCGGCCGTCCATCGGAAGAATAGCGAACGACAGGATCTTTCCCTGCATTGCCAAGCAATATGACTTTATTGACAGACATTGCGTTGATATTTTTAAAGTAACGATTTTAAACGGCGCAGGAATTCATCGGCAAGCTCGCATGTCAACGTCAACGGCGGCAACAAGCGGATTACATTCGTCCCCGACGCGCCCGTAAACACATGCTGTTCAAACAGCAAGCGGGAACGCAACTCTTTGACAGGTTGCTTAAACTCCAACCCTATCATCAATCCTTTGCCACGCACCTCCTCGATTTCCGGAATCGCCCGCAAACGTTCGGAAAGATAATCGCCCACTTTGGCTGCATTTTCCACCAACTTTTGGCTCTCGAATATTTCAAGTACAGAAATGGCAGCTGCACATGCAAGGTGATTGCCGCCAAAAGTAGTCCCCAACATGCCATACGACGGCTTGAATTGCGGTCCGATAATGACACCGCCCATCGGGAATCCGTTTGCAATGCCCTTGGCCACTGTAACAATATCGACGCGAACGCCGCTATGCTGATGCGCGAAGAAACGCCCGCTGCGCCCGTAGCCCGACTGAATTTCGTCGGCAATCAAGACTACGCCATGGCGATCGCAAGCCTCGCGAAGTTTTTTCCAAAAATCATCGGACGGCACATGAATGCCACCCACGCCCTGTATGCCTTCCGCAATGACAGCAGCCACATCGCCCTTCGCCAATTCGCGCTCGGCCGCCTCGGCATCTCCAAAGGGAACGAAAGTCACATGCCCCGCTGCATTGACGGGTGCCGTTATCTTGGGATTGTCGGTTGCTTCCACAGCAAGCGACGTGCGCCCGTGGAAAGCCTTTTTGAAAGCGACAATACGCGACTTCCCCGTATGAAACGATGCCAATTTCAATGCGTTTTCGTTGGCCTCTGCTCCCGAATTGACAAGAAACAAGCTATAATCGTCATAGCCGCAGGCTTTTCCCAACTTTTCCGCAAGCCGTTTTTGCAACGAATTGCGGACAGAATTGGAATAGAATACCAAATTTTCCGCCTGACGCTCGATTGCCGCCACATAATGCGGATGGCTGTGGCCCACCGAAATAACGGCATGGCCGCCGTAAAGGTCGAGATATTCAACCCCCTTTTCATCATAGACAAAACAATCTTTGCCTTTTACGATCTCCACGTCGAACAGCGGATATACATCAAATAAATTCATAATTTTCCGATTGTGTTTGTTTAAAATGCCGATGCTTTCAGCTGCAAGCCTACCCGCTCATGAAGCCCGAACAGCAGGTTCATGTTGTGCACGGCCTGGCCCGATGCGCCTTTCAACAGATTGTCAATAACCGAAACAATCAGCAATTTGCCATCTTCTTTTGTCAAATACAAAAGACATTTGTTTGTGTTCACCACATCTTTCAAATCCGGCATGCGGTCGCTGACAAACGTGAAATTGTGATCGTCGTAGTATTCATTGTAGAGTTTCTTTATTTCCGACAATTCCACGGGGCAGTCCATGTAGAGCGTGGCAAAAATGCCGCGCGAGAAACATCCGCGCACCGGAATAAAATTCACTTTACTGTTGAAACTTGCCTGCATGCCATGAAGCGTTTGATAGATTTCTGCCAAATGCTGGTGGGTGAATGGCTTATAAATCGAAACATTGTCGTTGCGCCATGAATAATGCGACGTTGCCGACGGCTTGACGCCGGCGCCCGTGCTGCCCGTAATGGCATTGACATGAATGTCGCTGTTGAGAAGCAAGTTGCGCGCCAACGGAAGCAATGCCAATTGAATGGCTGTGGCAAAACATCCGGGATTGGCCACATGTTTCTCTCGGATAATATATTTACGATTCAATTCCGGCAAGCCGTAAATAAAATCGTGCGTATCGTCGGCGATTCGGAAGTCTTGCGAAAGATCAATAATGCGCAAGTCGTCCGGAATATTGTCCTTATGGAGTTCAAGGAATTTCCTCGACTCGCCATGAGGAGTGCAAAGAAATATGACATCGACAGCATCCAACGGCGTCTCGTTTGTGAAATAAAGCGCCGTTTCGCCGACAAGGCCTTGATGCACGCCGCTCACAGGATTGCCCGCATTGCTCGTGCTATGCACCCATTTCAACTCCACGTCGGGATGATTGAGCAGCAATCGAATCAATTCCCCCGCCGTGTATCCGGCTCCGCCTATAATTCCAACTTTTATCATTTAATTTTCTGCTTTTGGTATAACTATCATCATTATAATATACGCAAGAATCCCCGTCAAGCACGTAAGTAAGATTCCCAAAGCACAAACCACACGTACCAATGTGACATCGATGTCAAAATAATTTGCAAATGCGGCACATACTCCACCAACCTTGCCTCCTTCTATCGGTCGTACAAGTTTCTTTTGCTCTCCCATATCAAATATCTTTTGATTCTTCTTTATGGTTTGCATAATACACGCGCAACGGCGTGGAAAGCACTTTGATGAAGCCTTTCGCGTCGTCGGCAGTCCAGCCCTTTTGCATTTCGCCATATTCGCCAAACTTCGTTTTCACCAAATCGTCGGGCGAATCGACACCCACCGTGAAGAACGACAACGGCCGCAATTCCATAATCACCGTTCCGTTCACATGGCGCTGCGACGATTCGAGCATCGCTTCGATGTCGCGCATGACCGGCTCCAAATATTGGCTTTCATGCAAAAACATGCCATACCAATTTGCCACTTGGTCTTTCCAATATTGTTGCCATTTGCTCAATGTGTACTTTTCGAGGAATTTGTGAGCGGCAATGATCACCATCGGAGCGGCAGCCTCAAAACCGACACGGCCTTTGATGCCGACAATGGTGTCGCCCACATGCATGTCGCGCCCGATGCCATAAGGAGCGGCAATTTCTTCAATCCGGCGGATTGCCTGTATCTTGTCGTCAAACGGCTCGCCGTTGACAGCTGCTATCTCTCCTTGCTTGAATTCAATCCGAAGCTCTTCTTTGCCCGTTTTTTCAACCTGCTTCAAATATGCGCTTTCAGGCAAGCCTTGCTTGGAATCGAGAATCTCTCCCCCGCATATCGACGTGCCCCAAATGCCCACATTGTAGGAATATTTCATTTTTGCAAAGTCGGCCGTGAACCCGTTCGAACGCAGATATTCGATTTCTTCGTCGCGCGACAAAGCACGGTCGCGCGTGAGCGTGATAATTTCCATGTCGGGAGCCATGACTAAAAAAGTCATGTCGAAACGCACTTGGTCGTTCCCCGCACCGGTCGAACCGTGGGCGATGGCATCTGCTCCTATTTCGTTGGCATAGCGAGCGATTGCCAACGCTTGGAATATCCGTTCGGAGCTGACAGAAATAGGATATGTGCCGTTGCGCAACACATTGCCAAAAATCATATATTTCAAGCTTTTCGCATAATATTCGCGAGTCACGTCGAGCGTCACATATTTTGTCGCGCCCAGACGATAAGCATTTTCTTCGTTGGCTTTCAGTTGTTCTGCGCTGAATCCGCCGGTATTGGCGCAAGCGGCATATACCTCGTAGCCTTTCTCTTTCGCGAGATACATGACAGTGTACGACGTGTCAAGACCGCCACTATATGCCACGACTACTTTCTTTTTCTTCTCCATATCGTTTTCGCTTTATTTTTTTCTATTCGTTTTTGCTTTGATTGTCTTTATGTTCTTCCGGATCGTAAAGCATTCCGGTGCACAAGCACATGCTACGTCCGTTGCGTTGCAAAATGTCGAAATTGACGCAACTTTCGCATCCTTTCCAAAAGGCCTCGTCGTCGGTCAGTTGCGAGAATGTGACAGGGCGGTAGCCCAGCTCGTTGTTCATCTTCATTACTGCCGCGCCGGTCGTGAGGCTAAAAATCTTAGCATGAGGGAAGCGTTCCCGAGAAAGCTCGAAAATGCGTTTTTTTATGCGCTTTGCCAATCCGATGCCCCTGAACGCATCGGAAACAATCAGACCGGAATTGGCCACAAACATTTTATTGCTCCAGCTTTCTATGTAGCTAAATCCGGCGAAATTGCCATGATAAAGCGCCACGACAGCCTTGTGTTCTATCATTTTTTGCTTCACGTATTCGGGAGAGCGTTTGGCAATGCCCGTGCCGCGCACTTTTGCCGCCCGCGCAATCGTGTCGAGAATCTCATCTACATATTGCACATGCTCCTCTCCCGCCACTTGTATTTCTATATCATCAACGTCGATCATTTTTTTCTTTCAAAATCTTAAATAGTCAAAGTCGGTTCGCTGTCCGCCGGAATGAATCTCCGCAACGCGTTTTCAGCATCTGCATGGGAAACGCCTTCTTTCAGGACAATTATAATTGTGTCGGCGCCGGCAATCGTCCCTAATATTTCGGGACGCCGGCTCATGTCGATATCGTATGCCAATCCGCTTGCATAGCCATTTCTTGTTTTCAAAACAGCTATGTTGCCCGAAAAGCTAAGCGACACGAATCCGATGGCATTGTTCGGATTTGACGGTCCCCGATCGGCATTCAGAATAGAATCTCTCACTTCGTTGCTATTCGGAATGATATAAATGTAGTCGCCAGTCTCGGTAGCTATCTTCGTCATGCGCAAAGTTTTCAAATCGCGAGACAACGTGGCTTGCGTCACAGATATGCCCATTTTGCCCAAAGCCGTCATCAGCTCGCTTTGGCATCGAATGCGCTGCGTGCGAATTATTTCGCAAATCGCGCGAAGTCTCCGATCCTTGTTTTTAATCTTCATTTCTTTCGCTATTTTGAATTTTTATGCAAAGGTAATGCAAGCTGAGCGGAAAACAATCAAGTTTTACTTGATTTTGTTTTCCCGAAGCGCAGCTTACCTTATTCAAAGGTTGCAAGCCAAGCGGAAAACAATCAAGTTTGCTTGATTTTGTTTTCCCGAAGCGCAGCTTGCCTTATTTATCCTAAAAAACACATGCGCCGCTCTCCGTAGTTGGGGCAGCGGCGCATATTTTTATGTCAAGATGCAAAAAATTATTCCTCTTCTTCGGAATCGTCCTCTTTCATATTGTGGAACACGTTCTGTACATCGTCGTCGTCATCGAATTTTTCAAGCAATTTTTCGATTTGCGCACGTTGTTCAGGAGTAACGTCCTTATAGTCTGTCGGTATGCGTTCAAACTCCGCGCTTTGGATTTCAAAGCCATTGTCCTCCAAATATTTCTGGATATTCGCAAACGAATCGAATGCGCCGTAAATCACAATCGAATCGCCTTCATTGTCGACTTCGTCCACGCCATAATCGATCAATTCCAATTCGAGGTCGTCCAACGACACGCCTTCTTTCGGAGCAATTTTAAAAACACATTTATGTTCGAACAAAAACGACAAGCTGCCCGATGTGCCAAGCGAACCGCCATATTTGTTAAAATAGCTGCGCACGTTGGCCACTGTGCGCGTATTATTGTCGGTGGCCGTCTCTACGACAATCGCAATGCCATAAGGCCCGTATCCTTCGTAAACGATTTCCTTATAGTCGCTTGCATCTTTGTCGGTAGCTTTCTTTATGGCGCGTTCCACTGTGTCTTTCGGCATATTTGCCGCTTTCGCATTTTGCAACAACATGCGCAAGCGAGAATTACCGGCCGGATCAGGGCCTGCCGCTTTCACAGCGATTGTGATTTCCTTACCGATTTTTGTGAATGTTCGGGACATGTTGCCCCAACGTTTCAATTTTCTCGCTTTGCGATATTCAAAAGCTCTTCCCATTTATATATTCCTTTTTATATTTTTATTATCTGAGTTTCGCGTCAAGCTGTTTTTGCAAATTCGCAATTATCTTATTCATCACTGCATCGATTTGCTTGTCGTTGAGTGTTTTTTCCTCATCTTGCAAAATCAAGCTGACTGCATAGGACTTCTTTCCGGCCTCCAAGTTCTTGCCTTCGTAGACATCAAACAGCGTTATCTCTTTCAGCAACTTGCGTTCCGACGAGCGAATCACATTTTCTACTTGTGCAAACGTAACCCCTGCATCGAGCAACAACGCCAAATCGCGTTTCACCGGCATCGTTTTCGGAAGGTCGCGATATTCCACCTTCTTGCGCAATGCCATTTTCAGCAGCACATCCCATTTAAGTTCGGCATAGAACACCTCTTGATGAATGTCGGCCATTTTCAACAATTTGCGGCTGACAATGCCCATCTGCCCTATTGCCTTTCCGTCTTTTGTGGCATACGCCAAAGATGCATCAAACAGTTCGCCGGATGTCTGTGCGACCGACAGTTCCTGCATCGACAAGCCAATACGCGCAAAAATATTCTCTACTACCGATTTCAAGTCGTAGACAGTTGTTTTCCGTGCCGGCAAAGCCCAGTTTCCCGCACAAACGTCGCCCGTCATCCAAAGTCCGAGATTGGTCTCCTCTTTAAACGGACGCAATGGCTCCGCTTCCGACGACTCTTTCTCAGGGTCGCGGCTGTAAACATGCCCGAATTCATACATCATCAAATCCGCCTTCTTGCGGTTGATGTTGTGCGCAAGGCTTTCAAGCCCGCCAAACACAAGCGTCTGCCGCAACACGGCAAGATCGTTGCTCAACGGATTCATCAAACGGACACACTTTTCAAGCGGATAAGTTTGCAATCCTTCATAATACGACACCGCCGTCAGGGAGTTGTTCATGATTTCATAGAACCCGCAAGCTGTCAATTGCTCGGAAATAAGGTATTGCAAACGCTCCGACACGTCTGTCGTCTGCCGATAAGACAAACTGGAATGCATCGTTTCGCCAAATTCCACATTGTCGTAGCCATACACGCGCAATATTTCTTCTGCCACGTCGCACGGGCGAGTCACATCGACACGGTAGGTCGGCACTCGCAAATCCAGCACGCCTTCCCGTTCGGAGACAACCTCAATTTCAAGCGATGCCAAAATGCTTTTTATCGTTTCCGCTTCAATGTCTTTTCCTATCAATGAAGCCAAATAATCATACGACAGTTCTACCGACGGGCGCTCTACGGGACGCGGATACCAATCGAACACGTCGCCGCAAATCTCTCCGCCGGCAAGCTCTTTCACCAAAAGAGCAGCTATTTTCAACGCATATACCGTATTCGACGGGTCGACGCCGCGTTCGAAACGAAACGAAGAGTCGGTGTTCAGTCCGTGCCGGCGAGCCGTTTTTCTGACCCATGTCGGATGGAAGCAAGCCGATTCAAGAAATATGTCGGTCGTCGCTTCCGTCACGCCGGAATCCATTCCGCCGAACACACCGGCGATGCACATCGGCTCATGCGCATTGCAAATCATCAAATCGCGATCTGAAAGTTTGCGTTCCACGCCGTCCAACGTGACGAATTTCGTTCCGTCGTCCACAGTGCGCACCACAATTTCGCCGCCTGCCACTTTCGCAAGATCGAAACAATGCAACGGCTGGCAAAAGGCATTCAATATGAAGTTCGTAATATCGACAATGTTGTTGATTGGGCGCTGCCCTATGGCCGTCAGATAGTTGCGCAACCATTCGGGGCTTTCTGCCACTTTCACGTTGCGAATCGTCAAGCCGGAATAGCGAATGCAGGCATCTTCCGTTTCCACCTTCACCGGAATTGCACCATCTGCGCGATCGGAACGGCATGCCTCGTCGGAAGGACGGCGAAGGTTTCCACCCTTGCCATGCTGCTTCAACCATGCAGCCAAATCGCGTGCCACGCCATAGTGGGACGCCGCGTCAATCCGATTCGGCGTCAAGTCGACTTCAAATACATAGTCGTCTTTCACGCCGTAATACTCTTTTGCCGGCGTGCCGACAACGGCTGTCTCCGGCAACACGATGATGCCGTCGTGGGAAGCGCCAACGCCGATTTCATCTTCGGCGCAAATCATGCCAAACGATTCGACTCCGCGTATTTTAGATTTTTTGATGACAAATTCTTTGTCGCCATCGTATAGTTTCGTCCCAAGCGTCGCCACGATCACATGCTGGCCCGCTGCCACGTTTGGAGCGCCGCAAACGATTTGCGTCGGCACGCCGTCGCCCAAATCGACCGTCGTCACATGAAGATGGTCGCTATCGGGATGATCCTCGCACGTCAGCACTTTGCCAACTACCAGACCTGCCAAACCGCCTTTGATTGTTTCGACTTTTTCCACGCCGTCGGTTTCCAAGCCGAGCGAAGTCAATGCCGCAGACACTTCCTCCGGAGAGAGGTCGAAATCCACATATTCTTTCAGCCAATTATACGATATATTCATAATCAAATGTTTCTAAATATTCCGCACCGCGAAATCCGCACGGAAAAATCGCACAAATTTATAAAAAAATCCCGAAAACGCCTACTGCCCTCCTTTTTCGATAGCATCCCAAGCCCACACGGGCCAAAACAACGGTTCGGCTATTTCACCAGTCCCGCGAAACGCGCAGGCACCGGCGTTTCGAATCGCATCTCTTGTCTTGTTGCCGGATGCACGAAATGGAGTGTCGACGCATGAAGCGCAAGTCGACGAATCGGGCTATTCTTCGCCCCGTATTTGCGATCGCCCACAATCGGATGGCCAAGATCCTTCATGTGGACGCGGATTTGATTTTTCCGCCCTGTGTCGAGGCTTAGTTCCATCAATGTGTATCCACCTCCTTTTTTCAACACCCGATAGCGCGTCACCGCAAGCTGGCCTTCTTCCGGATTTTGCGTAGAATAAACCTCATGCTGCGCATTTTCAGCCAAGTAGCTGCGCACCACGCCTTCCTGCCGCTCCACGATGCCTTCGACGACTGCCACATAATTCCGATGCAACACCATATTCCGCCAATTGAATTGCATGGCTTCTTTCGCCTCTTCATTCTTTGCAAACATCATCAATCCGGACGTCCCTTGATCGAGCCGATGCACTATGAACAATTTCAATCGGGGGTCTTTTTGCTTCAAATAAGCGCGCAGCGCGCTGTAAGCCGTATTGTCTTTCACATTGTCGGTCGACACGGAAAGCACGCCGCTCCCTTTGTTCACTACGATAATATCGTCGTCTTCATAAACCAATTGAATACGAGGGTGGGAAAACACGACAAACGGGCGCGTGAAATTGACCGAAACGGCATCGCCGGATCGCACAGGCGTGTCAAATTGCGTGACGGGAGTGCCATTCACCGCGATTTGCCCATATTTCAACAGCGACTTGACTGCATTATGCTTATGATCTGTCAATTTTTTCTCGACGCAAGCAAGCAACGTGTCGTCGCCGGATACCTTCCAAGTGTATATGCTGTCAGGACGCCACTGTCCTTCATGCCTTCCTTTCTTTGCCATAATCAATTGTTTTTACGGATGCAAAGGTACGAAAACTTATCCATATCGCTCGCGTAAAATATGAGTGCGGCTGCATGGCGACAACGGCATTGCTGCGTTTCCGCTTTTATTTTTTAATATTTTGTTTTATTTTTGCCGAAGTAAAAACAAAATGAGAGTGAGAATACATAGAGAGGGCATCAATATCATTCTGGCATTGGTGCTGATATTGGTAGTTGTCTGCGCGACGGCCTATCTCTTTGTACCTTCGTTCATCGCTTCTGCCATTTTGTGGGCCATATCGGCCGTTATCCTTTGTTTGGTAATCAACTTTTTCCGTTCTCCCGCACGCGTTTTCAAAGGCGACAAAGAAGGCATTGTCGTATCGTCGGCCGACGGCACGGTCGTCGCTTTGGAAGAAGTCGAAGAAAAAGAATTCTTGAACCGCAAAGCCATTCAGCTATCGGTGTTCATGTCGGTATTCAACGTGCATGCCAATTGGTATCCGGTCGAAGGCAACGTGGAAAAAGTGAAATACCAGCCGGGGAGATTTCGTGCGGCATACTTGCCCAAATCAAGCTCTGAAAACGAACACTCTTCCATAGTCATAAAAACCGAGAGCGGCGAGCGCATCCTCGTGCGCCAAATAGCCGGCGCCATCGCCCGCCGTATCGTCACATACGCGCGTCCCGGCATCAAAGCCGACATTTCATCGCATCTCGGATTCATCAAATTTGGCTCCCGCGTCGACATCTACTTGCCGCTCGATGCCGAAATTCTTGTCAAAATAGGCGATAAGACTATCGGAGGCATTACGCCCGTCGCCCGACTAAAAAATCAGAAACAATCATGAAAATTCTGCGTTTCATCCGACGAAATATTCCGAATTCCATCACCTGCATGAACTTGCTGGCAGGGTGCATGGCAAGTGTTTTTGCATTCCATTTCGACACGCAATATGGCGCTCTTGCCGGCTACGAATTGGCGTTCATCTTCATTGGCGCATCGGTCTTGTTCGACTTCTGCGACGGGCTTTCCGCTCGGCTGCTTCATGCCTACTCTGCGCTCGGAAAAGAACTCGACTCGCTTGCCGACCTCATCAGCTTCGGCTTTGCGCCGGCTGCCTTGGCGTTCAACATGATCATGATAGAATCGGGAAGCAACAGCTGGATTGCCTATACAGCATTTCTGCTCACGGCTGCCGGAGCCGTAAGGCTCGCCAAATTCAACATCGACGATTTGCAAAAAGAATCGTTCCGCGGACTGCCCATCCCGTCCAACGCCATTTTTTGGGTGGGAGTCATCGCATGGAACATGCAATACCGCTATATCGGAGATTGGGGTATGTTGCTGTTCATCGTCTTGTTTTCCGCTTTGATGATTAGCCGCATCCGCATGTTCTCGCTAAAAGTGAAATCCTTGTCGCTGCAAGGCAACGTGCGACGCTACGCATTGCTCATCGGAGCCATCTCGTTTGTAGCCTACATGCAATTGGCCGGATTGGTTTGGACTATTCTGTTTTATATCTTTTTGTCGGTCACAGCCAAACGCGATGAACAATTCTGACCGGTTTTTCGTTTTAACGTCTGACATTAACTCACAAGAAAAGTGCATTTACTCTTCCTGCTATTGATTGTACTCATTGCCATTCCCCTTTTCTTAATGGTAATTGTCACTGCCGTTTTAAAAAGAAAATGGAAAAATGCATGGCGGCAATCTCCATGGGGTCAAAAAGCTGCATCCGGCACACAAAACACGAAAGATCCCGGCCGACGCCAAAAGAAAAAGATATTCGACAAAAACGACGGAGAATACGTGGCATTCGAAGAAATTTCCGTCGAAACAATCGAACAGCAACCCGATTCTGCCAATTTCGACATGCGCAACTGCAAAAGAGAATCGCAAATCTCCGACGCTGAATTTGAAGACCTCTGATTCCACATCGGAAACTACTCAATTGTCGCCCACGCCGGCTGCCAAGGCTGTGCGCTCCTGTTCAAATCGCGCCTATTTCCCCACTGAGGCTTTATGCCCTTCGATGACGGCATTTGAAAATCCGCATTCTTCCATGCGGTTAAGGCCTTTGATCGTATACCCGCCGGGGGTTGTCACCTTGTCGATTTCCGCCTCTGGATGAGCCCTGCCGCGCAACAATATTTCCGCCGCGCCTTTCACCGTTTGTGCAACGATTTTCTCCGCTTGCTCCGGATACAACCCCAATTCTATTCCGGCTTCCATGGCTGCACGGACATAGCGCAAAGCATAAGCCGTCCCGCACGACCCTAACGCCATGGCGGCATCCAGCAAACGTTCTTCTACAAGCAACGTTTCCCCAAGCCGGTCGAACAACGAGCACACTTCGCCCGTCTGCTGCTCCGAAACACCACATCCGGAAACCACCGTCATGCTTTCGCCAATGGCAATTGCCGTGTTCGGAACTACTCGAAACAAAGCCGGCACGCCATCCGGCAAGGCAAACACGGCCTGCAAGCGAGAAAAGTCCACGCCGGCTGCCACGGAAACAATCGTTTGCCGCACGTTGGCCACAGGCTTGATTTCCTCCGCGACCGTATCCACAAGCCACGGCTTGACAGCCAAAATCACCATGTCGGCTCCATCGACGACTGTACGATTGCAAGTCGACGTCGAAACGGCAGGAAATTCGGCTTTCAATGCGTCGAGCTTCGCGGCAGAACGATTCGACACAGCTATCGAATTCTTTCCCATAAACGCTTTGTCGCCGGCAAGGCCGCGCGCGATTGCGCCACCCATGTTGCCGCATCCGATAATTGCTATTTTCATGTTCTTTCCTTCGTTAAATGAGCAGACCTCTCCACCGACACAAATCGAGAGAGAGGTCGCCCAATGGTTTTTCCTTATTCGGCTTCTTCGTCTTTATGGTATAGTTTTGCTTTTATCTTTGCTTCGAGTTCGTCGGCAAGTTCGGGGTTGTCGCCAATCAAACGTTTCACGGCGTCGCGGCCTTGTCCCAACTTCGTGTTGTCGTAAGAAAACCATGAGCCGCTCTTATTGATAATGCCCAACGAAACGCCAAGGTCAAGAATTTCGCCGCTATGCGAAACGCCTTCTCCGAATGTCATTTCAAACTCGGCTTTCTTGAAAGGAGGCGCCACTTTGTTTTTCACCACCTTCACGCGCGTTTGATATGCCACGATGTCTTCTCCGTTTTTGATTGAGCCCATGCGGCGGATATCGATACGCACCGAAGCATAAAATTTCAACGCATTGCCACCAGTCGTGGTTTCCGACGGACCCCACATCGCTCCGATTTTGTCGCGAAGCTGGTTGATGAAAATACACGTTGTTTTCGTTTTTGAGATTGTTGCCGTCAGTTTGCGAAGTGCTTGCGACATCAAGCGTGCTTGAAGTCCCATTTGCTTGTCGCCCATCGCGCCGTCAATCTCTGCTTTCGGTGTCAAGGCAGCAACGGAGTCAATCACAATAATGTCGATTGCCGACGAGCGTATCAACTGTTCGGCAATTTCGAGCGCTTGCTCGCCATTGTCGGGTTGTGATATCCAAAGATTGTTCACGTCTACGCCCAACTTTTCTGCATAAAAACGGTCGAAAGCATGTTCGGCATCGATAATGGCTGCTATGCCGCCTTGCTTCTGCGCTTGCGCAATCGCCAAGATTGCCAATGTCGTCTTTCCCGACGATTCCGGCCCGAAAATCTCAATGATTCGCCCGCGTGGATAACCGCCAACGCCCAAAGCATAGTCGAGCCCGATGATTCCCGATGGAATCACTTCTATATCCTCAATATTTTCATCGCCGAGTTTCATGATGGCGCCGCGGCCATAATCTTTCTCTATTTTCGACATTGCATTTTGCAATGCTTTCAATTTTTCACTGGAAACGGCAGCACCGCCCGTTTCTTCCTTTTTTGCTTCCATATTTCTGTTTTTTTATTTTTTCAAATCAAGAATTTGCGCCGCGCTGTTTTTCGTGTCCACCTTTTCTATCACATCGGTAACAACGCCGTTTTCATCGATGATAAACGTGGTTCGCACCGTCCCCATGTATTCCCTGCCGGCCATCTTCTTTTTTCGCCACACTCCAAACGCTTCGTTAAGCTTCAAGTCGGTATCGGCTATCAACGTGAAGGGCAATTCATGCCGCTCGGCAAAACGCGCATGCGAAGCCGCACTGTCGCGGCTCACGCCGACAATTTCGTAGCCGGCAGCCTTCAATTGCGCGTAACCATCGCGCAAGCTGCATGCCTCTGCCGTGCATCCGGGCGTATTGTCTTTCGGATAAAAATAGATAGCAAGCCGCTTGCCTGCGAAATCCGAAGCTTTCACTTCCCTGCCGTTGGCATCAAATCCCAACGATTCCGGTATTTTATCTCCTGCTTTCATAATCACTTCTTTTTTCGTTTATGCAAATATAGCGCGTGGCATGTGTGCCATATTCGCCCATGCATGGAAAATATATTTAATGTTTTATTTCAACCTTCTGCGTGGGAGGAAGCGTCGCGTTGCGCTTGTCAACGGCCTCGACCACCCGATCGGCAAGCATGGCGAATGCCGCCCCCGACACGGTGTTTTGCAATGCCGAAGGAATCCCATTGTCGCCGCCATCGCAAATGCTTGCCACAAGCGGAATTTGAGCCAACAACGGCACTTGCAATTTTTCCGACAATCTTGCGCCGCCGCCATTGCCGAATATGTGATATCTTTCATCCGGATGTTCGGCCGGAGTGAACCACGACATATTTTCAACAATGCCGAGCACCGGCACATTCACCTTGTCGCTCTGAAACATGCTTATGCCCTTGCGCGCATCGGCCAACGCCACTTCCTGCGGAGTTGTCACTACGATGGCGCCGGTGATGGCCAACGTTTGCACAAGCGTCAAATGGATGTCGCTCGTTCCCGGCGGCATGTCGATTACAAAATAGTCGAGCGCGCCCCAATCGGCCTCACCTATCAACTGTTTGAGGGCATTGCTTGCCATGCCGCCGCGCCAAAGCACAGCACTGTCCTTGTCTACCAAAAATCCTATCGACAGCAATCGCACGCCATACTTCTCTATCGGAACAATCAAATTCCGCCCGTCGGATTCCTCCAAATAGACCGGTTCGCCCTCCACGCCAAACATTTTAGGCACAGACGGCCCGAATATGTCGGCATCGAGCAGACCAACCTTATAGCCTTTCGCCGCAAGCGATACGGCCAAATTGCATGCCACGGTGGATTTCCCGACGCCGCCTTTCCCCGACGAGACGCCGATGATATTTTTCACTTCCGGAAGCAATTTTTCCACTTTATGCTCCTCTCTGCGAAACTTGACATTGACATTGCCTTTCACGTCGGCATTGGCGCTCGCGTAGGTCAATATTGCCGTTTCCGCTGCTTTCACGACCGACTTCACAAAAGGATCGGTCGGCTTGTCGAAGATAAGAGAAAACGACACTTTCATGCCGTCGATACGTATATCGTCCTCCACCATGCCATTTTCCACGATGCTCTTTCCATTGCCCGGATAACGCACTGTGCGCAACGCATCGAGAATCAATGCCGGATAAAGCCTTTCTTCCATCATAGGTTCATTCTGATAAGTTCACATTAAAATCCAAATAACCGCGAGAAAAACTGCGATATGTGTCGCGCTCGATTTCCACTTCCGGCTCGCGCAACAAGGTAGCCGCGTCGAGATGCCAACACAGATATTTGATGGTCAATCCGCGCGACAGCCATTGCCGTTCATAAAACGTTTGAATTTCTCGGATGCTTCCCGCGCAATCCGAATGATACAAGTCGTCGGTCGCCACCTCTTCTTTAAAGGCATTGACTTCAATCATCGCTTTCGTATAAGCATACAGGAAAGGGCTGTCGGTTTTCAGGTGGATCAATCCGCCATCGGCCAAGATTTCACGATAAAGCGACATGAATCGCGTCGAAGTAAGCCGCTTGCTTGCCTTCTTCATCTGCGGATCGGGAAATGTTATCCATATTTCCGACACCTCGCCGGGAGCAAAGAACGACGCAATCAGTTCAATATTTGTGCGGAGAAATGCAGCATTCTTGATTTTCTCTTCCACGGCTTGCTTCGCGCCGGTCCACATCCTTGCGCCCTTTATGTCCACGCCGATGAAATTCCTGTCGGGAAACCGTTTGGCAAGCCCTACCGTATATTCTCCCTTCCCGCAACCAAGTTCAAGAACAATCGGAGCATCGTTTCCGAAATACGTTTCGCCCCATTTCCCGCGCATCGGGAAACCGCTTTCTTGCAACGCGGCAAACGGATATTGAAACACATTGGGGAATGTGGCCATTTCGCCAAATTTCTTCAACTTGTTTTTTCCCATGCTCCTGCCTCTCTTATTTCCTGAATTTTACTATTTCTGTTTTTCCATTGTCAAACACGCAACGCGCCACAAAAATCTTGCCGCCATACTGCGACAATCCGAACGATGCCTCGCCGCATTCCGGACGTTGCGATGCCAGCAATATGCCCGCCAAATCGTACAATTCGGCATATTTGATTTTTTCGTTCGAATACAAAGTCACATGCTCATTTCCCGACACGACCCTCAGCTCGTTTTCTGCAATTTGATCGACCATCGAGGCATTGAAAAAATCTCTCCATTGCGGAGCAGCGCGATAAGCCCGTTCGCTCGATTCCGGCACCGACAAATAGACTCCTGCTTTGCTTACGCCTTCCCACACGTCGTCGCCAAGAACCGGAGGCACTTCCGCTTTGCTCGTCAACAACGACAGCGCCCGCCAATCCTTAAAGGCTCTCTCGCCAATCGACTCTACCGACGACGGTATGGCAAATTCCGAAATCAAAGCCGCGCCCGAATAGGCATAATTGCCCACATTGACCGTCCCTTCCGGTAGTTCGGCATTTTCAATCGACACGCATCCGGCGAATGCAAAATCGCCAACGTCGGCCGATGCCGCCCACGAAGCCTGCCGCAATGACGTGCAGCCATAGAATATGCCTTCGCCCACACGGCTTGCAGCACTTGGCAATTCTTCTGCGCCCAATGCTTCATTGCCGGCAAACGCCCATGCACCCAATTCGCCGAGATTTGTGCAATTGCCCAAATCCAACGCTGCCAATCGCGTATCCTTAAACGCTCCCTCGCCTATTGCTTCAAGCGACTGCGGAAAATCGAAATCCGACATCGACACGCAATTCAAAAAAGCATAGTCGCCTATCGCCTTCAAAGAAGCAAAAGATGGCAATATCGAAAGAAGGGAGCAATGGCTAAACGCATAATCGCCTATCGCTTCCACAGCGTTCCCCCCATTCAAGTTTGTCAAAGCCGAAGCGCCTGAAAAAGCAAAATTCCCAATCTGCTTTACAGAAGATGGAATCGTCAATGCTTCCAAATTCAAACAGCCGGCAAATGCCCCATCGCCGATACTAACAAGATTCTTCGGAAGGGCAATCTCGCGAATAGGGCTTCCGGCAAAGCACCCCGATGGAAGCTCGCCCGCTCCGTAAAATGCTTGGTTGCCAAACAAGGCCTCGCGATCGGAATATTCAGTCACTTCCACTTGCGACAAATCGAGCGCGGAAAGAGTCGCCGGCATATTGTCCGACAAATATTTGAAATCCCGCGCATCCATCGTGCCCGACAAGGACAATGTCGTTGCCTTCCCCAATTCGTCAACGGGCAACGCCGATTCAAGTGTTCCGGAATCGACCGTCAAAGCCGCTCCATGAAGAAACGGCAGAAAGAGCAACAACAAAAAAAACGATTGTTTCATAAACTTCTTTTATAATCGCAAAGTTATAATTTTTCATTCACATACGAGTGTCTATATGAATGATGTTATGCACGAAAAACAAATCTTTGATAGCCGAACGCGCCACTTCGATGTCGTCGTACGACGGATTCGCGCTGCGCAAAACGACCATGCTGCTGTCGGCATGGCGGCGCAAGTATTTCACCATGCGGTAATCTTCGAGCAAAACAACGTAAATCTGTCCCCAAAAAATGATTGAAGGATCGCGCACTTCGTGCAACGCCACGTAATCGCCATTGTTGATGACAGGCGACATGCTGTCGCCGCTGACTCGCACGATTTTGCAATCCGCGCTGATGCCCGGAACGTTGACAAAACCCACGACCCGATCGTCGGCAAAAAGCATTTCGCGCGACGACGATCCGGCCGTCACATCGATATCGTAGACCGGACTGCCCGATGCCGATTCGCGCTCTTCCATGCAAGGCACTGTCACGCTCAACGGAGCCACCGCCTTGCCAAACGGGACGCCTTCGCCTTTCACCAGCCACGATTTCGACACCCCGAGATTTACCACAATTTTATTGAGGAAAGATTCGCTCAAAGGCAATTTCCCATTCAACTGTTTGGAAAAATTCGAAACGTCGCTGCCTATTCGGGAGGCAAACGCGTTTTGCCTTAACCGCAATTCTCCCATCAAATATTTTATACGAGAAATGATTGCTTGTTCGTCCATATCAGAATTTTCGCGCAATTTACCAACAAATTGGCAAATTGCCAAACATTTGCAACATTTTCCAATAAAAAAATCGGCGACTGTCTTTTCAACAGCCGCCGATCATCATATTTCTAACCTCTAATTAATCTTCGTTGAGATTTACGCGCTTGAATGCCACTGCCGTAAGTTCCGGATCTACGCTCTTCAAGTATTTTTCTACCGAATATTGAGCATCCATGATAAACTCTTGTTCGAGCAAGCACGACTCTTTGTAGAACTTGTTCAAACGGCCTTCGGCAATTTTGTCGAGCATTTCTTCCTTTTTGCCTTCTTGACGAGCTTTTTCGCGAGCGATGTCAAGTTCTTGGGCAACTACATTCTGAGGCACTTCCGCACGGTTTACGGAAATCGGGTTCATCGAAGCAACCTGCATAGCCACGTTTCTGCCCACTTGGCGTTCCACCGGCTTGTTGAATGTAACGATAGTGGAAAGCTTGTTTCCGAGGTGATCGTAGCAAGTTGTTCCTGCGCCTTCAAGGCATTCGTATGCGCCAAGTTCCATTTTTTCGCCCGTTTTGCCGATTTCTTCAACGATAAGGTCGGCCACCGTGCGTCCGTCGACTGTCAACGCTTTCACTTCGTCGAGCGATTTGGCTTTGGCTGCCATGGCTGCATCGAGGATAGATCTTGTCAAAGCAACAAAACCTTCGTTTTTAGCCACAAAGTCGGTTTCGCATTTCAATGCCACAATTGCGCAGAACGAACCTTCTGCAGCAGAAAGAACGCAACCTTCCGATGCTTCGCGGTCTTCGCGTTTAGCAGCTACGGCTTGTCCTTTTTTACGGATAATTTCCACTGCCGCATCAATGTCGCAATTGGTTTCTTCCAATGCTTTTTTACAGTCCATCATGCCGGCTCCGGTCAGTTTGCGGAGTTTGGTGATGTCAGCGATTGTTACTGCCATATTTCAAATAATCTTTTTTCGTTGTTAATAAATTGGTTGTTAAAGCTTATTCAGCAGCTTCTGCCGGTTCCTCTTTTTCGGGAGCGGCATCTTCCACGTTTACTTTTTCCACTTCGGGTGCTGCCTTGCGCACACGGCGACGCTCACGCTTCGGAGCAGCTGCCGCAGCGGCTTCTGCTTCTTCGCTTTCAGCTGCCGACGCATCGGCTTTTTCTGCCTTGCGTTCTTCCAAGCCTTCTGCCATAGCGGCGCAAACAGTGTCGAGCACAAGTTCGATGGATTTGGAAGCGTCGTCGTTTGCCGGAATCACAAAGTCGATGTTGTCGGGATTTGAATTGGTATCAACCATGCCAAATACCGGAATTCCCAAACGGTTGGCTTCTGCCACTGCAATGTGTTCTTTCATCACGTCGATGACAAACAATGCCGACGGAAGACGATTCAAATCGGCGATGCTGCCAAGCGTCTTTTCCAATTTCGCGCGTTGACGAGAAATTTGAAGGCGTTCGCGTTTCGACAAATTGTCGTACGTGCCGTCTTTTTCCATCTTGTCGATGTTTGTCATTTTCTTCACAGCCTTGCGGATTGTCGGGAAGTTAGTGAGCATACCGCCCGGCCAACGTTCAATCACGTACGGCATGTTGATTGCCTCGGCGTGGTCGGCAACAACTTGCTTTGCTTGCTTCTTAGTGGCAACAAAAAGCACTTTCTTGCCGGATTTTACAATATTTTTCAACGCAGCTGCTGCTTCTTCGAGCTTTGCAGCTGTTTTATACAAATCGATAATGTGGATACCGTTGCGCTCCATGAAAATATACGGAGCCATTGCAGGATTCCATTTGCGTTTCAAGTGGCCGAAATGGCAACCTGCCTCTAAAAGTTGTTCAAATGTTGGTGTTGACATTTTTTTTGTTTTTTGTTTACATTCAACTTAAATCAACTGCCAAGTAGCCTTTCCTCCTCGCGGAAGAAGGAGTCTCGACAGTTTGGATACTAAACACTTATATCTCCTAAAATAGCAAAACAGATTAACGTTTGCTGAATTGGAATCTCTTGCGAGCTTTCGGACGACCCGGTTTCTTGCGTTCCACCGAACGAGGATCGCGCGTTACGAACCCTGCTTGGCGAAGTGCCGGCTTGTCTTCCGGATTGATTTTCACCAAAGCGCGAGCGATGCCCAAGCGCAATGCTTCTGCTTGGCCCGTGTAACCGCCGCCTACCAAATTCACTTTAATGTCGTATTTCTCCAATACGTCGAGCAAAGTCAACGGTTGCTTTACTATATATTGAAGTATCGGGTTGGGGAAATAGTTCTCCAATGCACGATTGTTGATTGTGATGACACCCGTGCCTTCTTTGACGAAAACTCGTGCGATTGCGGCCTTGCGACGGCCTACTGCATTGATTTGTTCCATACTTCAATATTTATTTAAGCTTGTTGATGTCTATTACTTTCGGATTTTGCGCAGCATGCGGATGATCCGGACCGTTGTATACATGCAAATTGCCCATCAAATGACGGCCGAGGCGATTTTTCGGCAACATACCTTTCATCACCTTGATAAACAACGGATTCATCCCTGCTTTCATGTGTTTGTTTTCTGCCTTCATTTTCAAAATGGCAGGAGTAGCTTGGCGTTGTCCGCCCGGATAACCCGTGTAAGAAAGATAAATGCGATCGGTCCATTTCTTGCCGGTCAGGACCACTTTGCCTGCATTCACGATAATCACATTGTCGCCGCAATCTGCGTGGGGAGTGAAATTGGGTTTGTATTTGCCGCGAAGTATTTTTGCAACTTTCGCGCAAAGACGTCCCAACACTTGGTCTGTCGCGTCGATTACAACCCATTCTTTATTTGCCGTTTCAGCGTTGGCTGACACCGTTTTGTAACTTAAAGTATCCACTTTTTAAATTCTAATTTTAATTACACAACTAATGTCTCCCGCAACAACTCGGCCAAAAGCCTTGCGGAGAGACAATAAACGCTATTTTGGATATAATCGGACTGCAAAGATACATTGTTGCCGACAAAACAACAAATATTCCTTGAAAAAAACGCTCTCCCTTTCAGATTCGATGCCTGTCGGCTGTTCAAATCTATTCAAATAAGTCCAAATTAATTCAAACACATCACACTTAATACATGCCAAATCAATAGATTATATCTTTGCATAAATCTAACTAAAACCTATAGCCAAAATGAAAAAATTACTCTCCATTGGAGCATTCTTGATGCTCGTTTTGACGGTTGCAATGCTGCCGTCGTGCAACAAATCCAATTCTTCATCGTCCGAATCTGCCAACGATTCTTCATCTTCCATATCTGCCGACGACATCGTCGGCAAATACCAAATGGAAGACAGCCAAACCGACAATTGGGAACTGCGTTCAGACGGCACTTTTTCAAGAGCAAACGATCCGACAACGCCGTCAATGACTGAAAACGGGAAATGGGAGCTCGACGGCGAAACACTGACCATTACAATCGAAGAAATCGCATTGCCGCATGAATTCTATATCGAGGCAGGCTATTCTGAGGAAGATTACCAATTACTCGTAAAGGAAAACAATAGATTAGTTCCGAAAGAAGAAACCTATAAAATAAGCGACGTCAACAAAGATGGATTGACGTTGCACATGTCTATCGAAGGAATGGACATGCCAATGAGATTCAACCGCGTAAATTAATAATAAAATCAGGAAACGATGGAAAAGGGATTTATCGGCAACTATGTTGACGCGTATTTCAAACAATACCTCAACTTCTCCGGAAAAGCGACACGGTCGCAATTTTGGCTGGCAATTCTCGCCAATATCATCGTAAGCAGCATTCTCGGCACAATCGATTGGTTCTGCTTCTTGAAATCATTCGCATACGACGACCCGTTCTTCATGATGATGCCTCTCTCCTATATTTACAGCCTGCTCATACTCATCCCGAGCCTTGCCCTCAGCGTGCGCCGGCTTCATGATGCAGCGAAAAGCGGAGGCATGATTTTCATTGTGCTCATTCCATTCATTGGGGCGATTTGGCTCTTCGTATTGTTCTGCATGCCAAGCCGCCAAAGACAAAAATGACACACACCACGCAATATCTTGATAAACTAATCTATTGGGATTGGACTATTTGAGAGCAGGCGAGTCTCCAAAGGCTCGTCTGTTTTCATTATTTCATTTTCCCGTAAAAATATCGGAAGAGAAAAGCAATACTTCACGTCATAGACGGCAACGCTACAAGACAGCAATATCCTCTCCACAAGGATAGCAAAGCCGGAATCACGCAATGTCCTCCTCTGCCGCGCGGAGCGCGGTTAGGGGAGATGCCGCAGGCGGAGGGGTTCGGAAAGGGTTTAGGATTGAGAGTTTAGGGTTGAGTAGCACATAACCGTGCGTTTTCCTATCTCTCAACTCTCATCCCTCTACCCTCAACTTAATAAAGCCGCTTCGCGGCTGACAGTCAACCCCTTCGGCTCGCAGGCTCGCCACTTCCCCTATTTGCCTCGCAAACAGGGGAAGACATTGCTACGTTTCCGGCTTTTAATTATGATTCACAGTTACATTGCCCATAGAGCAATAGCCTATATCGCGGCAGTGCGACGATAGGGGAAAACATTGCCGGCAGCGGTCCATGGTTAAGAGTTTGTGGTTGAGAGTTGAGGGTCCATGGCCGAGACTTGCAACCCGCCGGCGGCGCGGCATGAAACGGGCTAAACGCAAATAAACAAAACAAAACAAAACAAAACAAAAAAACAAAAAACAAAAGGCCCCGGAGGTGTCCCTCCGAGGCCTTCCCTTCTACGGGGGCGGCGCCCTGCTCTCCC